>Ga0209016_1000295_pt1 | contig 64193 bp, 55 predicted proteins | sample EPASupsiteSAE305_FD_187265 | JGI IMG/M metagenome (GOLD analysis project Ga0209016, IMG submission 187265) | Bioremediated contaminated groundwater microbial communities from EPA Superfund site, New Mexico - SAE3-05 (SPAdes) (version 2) | ecosystem: Environmental > Aquatic > Deep subsurface >... | reverse complement strand
CTTCGACACCGCCCTGTCCATTGCCACGGATGCCATCGACCGCCTCCATTCCACCGCCCACAGCCACCACCGGATCATCGTGGTCGAGATCATGGGCCATAATTCCGGCTGGCTTGGTCTGGGCGCGGGCCTGGCCAGCGGCGCCGACGTCATCCTTATCCCTGAGATTCCCTATGATGTCAACCAGGTGGCCGATGCCATCCGCAGGCGGCGGCACCGGGGCAAGAATTTTAGCATCGTCGCCGTCTCCGAGGGGGCGTTGTCCATGGAGGATGCCAAGGAGCTGGCCCAGTTGCAGCAGAAGAAACAAGCCGTCAAAGAGGAGAAAAAACAGAAAAAGGTGGCCGAGGCCCTCGCTGCCTTCCAGGCCAACCACACCAGCAGTACCCTGCGGCTTTCTGGCCAGTTGGAAGCACTCACCGGCCTGGAAAGCCGGGTGACCATCCTCGGGCATCTCCAGCGCGGCGGTACCCCCACGGCCGCTGACCGCATCCTCGCCACCCGGCTCGGAACAGCCTGCGTCGCCGCTGTTGATGAGCAGCGGTTCGGCCGCATGGTGGCGGTGAAGGGCGAGTCAACAGAACTGGTGGACCTCGCCGAGGTGGTCGGCAAGCGCAAGGTCGTGCCGCTGGATCACCCCTGGCTTCGGGCTGCCCTGGAAACCGGCGCCTGTTTGGGGAATCATATTTATTAAAGGATGAGTCCCCTAGAGGAACCATGGGAATCTGCATGGTCGCGATGACATTGAGCGACGAGAAAATTCAGACCATCATGGCCGACCCGCCGCTTGTGTGGCGAGTCGTTTCCCCTGAGGATGTTGATTTCTATCTCAAGGCATCAGGTCAATCAAAGCCGCCAGGGCTTTTCGCAAGAATTCTGGGGACCAAACGCGAATGGCCGCCCAAGGTGCCGGAGTTTGAGTTCGCCGAGGGGGAACTTCAAGAAGTGGACCTCGACAAGTCTTGGGACGGAATCAATTTCTGCATCAAGAAAATAGCCAGGAGTTCTGGTTATCCGAACCTCTTTGCCGATGGAAAAGCGGTTGGGAGAGTCGAAGTTGGCTACGGTCCAGCCCTGTGTTTTGAGAGCAAAGACGTAGCAAAAATCGCGGAGCTGTACGCCTCGATCTCTGCGGCTGAACTGCTGGCTCAGTACGTACCCTCAGAAATGAAACGGGTCTATCTGAACGGTCTCTGGCAAAGGGGTGGTGATGATAGTCGGGACTATTTGACCGAAAAATTCGAGTTCCTCAAGGCGTTCCTTGGTCTGGCGAAGGAAAATCGCCTTGGTATCATCATCCAATACACCTAACCTGGAACCAGCAGGAACGCAGCTGCAGGGGGACGCAATGGACTTGTGCAGGCCCAAAATCTCCGGCCCGGCCAACGTCCGCGTCACTGCGGGTCCTCGCTGCTGCGGACGATCTCGCCTTCGACCAGATAAATGATCTCCTCGGCGATATTGATGGCCCGGTCGCCGACTCGCTCGAGATGACGGGCAATCAGGTAGACGTTGACCAGGCAGGCTGCGTTGTCGCCACGGCGGCCGATCTCCTCAATCGCGCTTTTATAGGCCGCGTCACGCAGGCTGTTGACCTCGTCGTCCATGAGGAATATTTTGCGGGCCAGGGTTGCATCCTCGGTCACCAAGGCATCCAGGCTGGTCTTGACCATCTCCATGACCTTGGCGGCCATGGGTTGATAGTCGAAGGCAAAGATAAAATCCGTCGTGGCGCATTTATTGATGGTGACGATTCGTTTGGCGATATTGACCGCGATGTCGGCGATCCGTTCCAACTCGTTGTTGATTTTAATGATCATGACGATCAACCGCAGGTCGCGAGCCACCGGCTGATGGAGGGCGAGGATCTTCAGGCATTCCTCCTCCACCTGAATCTCCATGTCGTCGATTTCCCAATCGGCGGTCATCAGCGCCTGCGCCTGGGTCGCGTCCCTGCTTTCGAGCAGGGCGCAGGCCCGCCGCAGGCGGTCTTCCACCAGGGTGCCCAGCTTGAGGATCGTCTTTTTTAGTTCGTCGATCTCGCGATGGAAATGCATATGTTTACCCACAGAATTCCTCCGGTTCAATTTCTGGATGTGCAAAGCTATCCATCTTTAGTACCTTCTTCACATTATCGCCTGATTAGAAACTGATTAGGATACCATTAGCGTTTTTCTTTTCTCTTGCAACCTCGAAGGGGGTGCAGCACAGTGCCAGCAAAGAGCATACAGCCATCACCGCGGGAGAAAAAAGTGCGAAAACCAAGCATCCTGGTTGTCGAGGACGACACCGACATCCAACAGCTGGTCAGCTACAACCTGATCAAATCCGGATTTAATGTCACCTGCGCCGACAGCGGCGAGGAGGCCCTGCAATTGCTCAGCCGGGAACCGGTCGACGCCATGGTGCTCGACCTGATGCTTCCAGGCAAAGACGGCAACGAGGTCTGCCGCACGGTACGCAGCCAGGAGGCTACCCGGTCGCTGCCGATCATCATGCTCACCGCCAAGAGCGAGGAGGATGACATCGTCTGTGGATTGGAATGCGGCGCCGACGATTACGTCACCAAGCCCTTCAGCCCCCGGGTGCTGATCGCCCGGATCGAGGCGGCCCTGCGCCGGACCCCCGAACCGGTGGATGAGCCGGACAGTGGCGCCGGCCTGATCAGCCGGCACGGCATGGACATTCATCCCGGCCGCCATGAGGTTCGGGTGGACGGCTGCGAGGTCCATCTCACCGCCTCGGAGTTCACCATCCTGGAGCTCCTGGCCGGCCGGCCGGGCTGGGTCTTTTCCCGGCAGCAGATCATCGACCAGATCCGCGGCTACGACTACAGCATCACCCCCAGGGCCGTGGATGTCCAGATTTTCGGCCTGCGCAAGAAGCTGGGGGCCGCCGGAGCCTGCATCGAAACGGTGCGGGGCATCGGCTACCGGATCCGGGAATAGCCGCAGGATCGCCTGCCGCATCCTTTTTTGGCGTCATCACTGATTCCTGATAGAGAACCCCATGCGAAATATTCGTCTTTTCTGGCAGATCTTTCCGGCCTGCGTCGGCATCACCATCGTCTCCATGCTGCTGGTCGCCTGGCTGGCAGCCACCACCGGCCGCGAATTTTATATCGATCACCTCAAGGAGGAGATCCGCGAGCGGGCGCTGTTGATCGAACCGACTATTGCTGTTTTGAGCCGGGGCGAGGATCGGCCCTTCCAGGACTTTGTCCGGCAGACCGGCCGGCGGGCCGCGACCCGGATCACGGTCGTTGATGCGGGTGGGGTGGTGCTGGCCGATTCCAACGAAGACCACGCCCTGATGGATAACCATGGCAAGCGGCCGGAAGTGGAGCCCGCCCTGGCCGGGGAGACCGGGTACGCCCTGCGCCACAGCCGGACTCTGGGCGAATCCATGCTCTATGCCGCCATCCCGGTCAAGCTGGGCGCCGACCAGCACCGGGGCGCCCTGCGACTGGCCATCGCCATTACCCCGGTCGAGACCATGCTCGCCGCCCTGCACCAGAAAATGCTCGCTATCGGCTTGGCCGTCACCGCCCTGGCCGCTCTGCTGTCCCTCGCCTCCGCCCGCCGGATCAGCCGGCCTCTGGAGGAGATGAAACAGGGGGCCGAACAGTTGACCAAGGGCCGCATCGACCAGCTGGTCAAGATCAACAGCGAGCACATGTCGGTGGAGATGGCCGGCCTGGCCGCCTCGATCAACAAGATGGCCGAGCAGATCAACCGCCGCATCCGCGTCATCATTCAGCAGCGCAACGAGCTGGAGGCGGTCTTTTCCAGCATGGCCGATTCGGTGGTGGCCATAGACGCCGACCAGAAAATCATCCGCATGAATCAGGCGGCGGCCACCCTCTTTAACCTGCCCTCGGAGGTGGTCAAGGGCAAGGCGGTCGAAGGGGTCATCCGCAACGCCTACCTCCTTGAAATGATAGCGTTTACCCTGACCCATAACTTGCCGCAGGAACAGAAGGTCACCCTGTTCAAAGGCGGCGAGCCGATCCTCCTCCAGACCCACGCCGTGCCCCTGCGCGACGAGGACAGCAAGAGCATGGGCATGCTCCTGGTGATGAACGATCTGACCAAGCTCAACCGGTTGGAGAATATCCGCCAGGATTTTGTTGCCAACGTCTCGCATGAGCTGAAAACGCCGATCACCGCGATCAAGGGCTATGTCGAGACCCTGCTCGATGGGGCGCTCGACGACCAGGACAACGCCCGCCGCTTTCTGGCCATTGTCGTTCGCCAGGCCAACCGGCTGGATGCGATTGTTGATGATCTATTGACCCTCTCCCGCATCGAGGACCGGGAAAAAAAGGAAGAGATCAGGCTGGTGACGAGCGCGGCCGGTCCGGTGCTGGAGAGTGCGCTCCAGACCTGCGCGGTGCTTGCCGACGAGAAGGAGATTGTTGTCCAGGTGGAATGCGACGAGGCTCTCCATGCGCCGATGAACCTGCCGCTGGTGGAACAGGCGGTGATCAATCTTTTGAAAAACGCCCTCACCTACAGTCCCAGCGGCTCGCTCGTCACCCTGCGCGGCCACGGCAGCCGAAACATGCAGGGCGAGGAATTCGTTCATCTCAGCGTCATCGACAACGGCCCCGGCATCGCCAAGGAGCATCTGCCCCGGCTGTTTGAGCGGTTCTACCGTTGCGACAAGTCCCGGAGCCGCGACCAGGGCGGCACCGGCCTCGGGCTTTCGATCGTCAAGCACATCGCCCATGTCCACAACGGCACGGTGGAGGTGGAGAGCACCCCCGGCAAGGGGTCGACCTTCACCATCACCCTACCGGCGGCAAAACCGGAACAGCCAGCGATCGTCGTCAGCTGACCGGTGTTGCATGGTGGTTCAAGGCGATTGCAATGCCTCCTGAACCGCCTTGGCCAGCGACTGAATCGTGTACGGTTTCTTGACATAGCGCCGGGCCCCCAACTCCATGGCCTTCTGCACCCGATCGGTCTCGGCGTAGCCGCTGACGATGACCGCCCGCTGGCCGGGATGGAGGGCCAGGGCCCGCTCATAGGTCTCCAGGCCGTCAATTCCCGGGGGCATGATCATGTCCAGGAGGAGGAGGTCGACCGGTTGTCCGGCCAGATACATCAGGGCCTCCTCGCCGCTGGCAGCGGTTTCAACCTGGTAGCCCAACTGATCGAGGATGGTCTTGGCCAGATCCCGCTGCTCAAGGATATCGTCGACCAGCAACAGCCGCTCACCCTTGCCCCGGTACTCGGCCGGATCGATCGCTGGCGCGTCCTCAACCGTTTGTTCACGGGTGGCCGGAAAATAGAGCTCAAACAGGGTCCCCTTTCCTTCCACCGAGGAGACGGTGATGTATCCCCCGTGATCCTGAACCGTTCCCCAGACCACGGTCATGCCGAGCCCCGTGCCGCTCCGGCCAAGATGCTTCTTCGAGAAGAACGGTTCGAAGATATGGGCAAGATCGTCCTCGGAGATCCCCATCCCCTCATCGCCCACGGTAAACACCACATATTCTCCTTCCTCAATGTGTTCATACCCGCGCAGCGGCTGGTCAAGATACCGGTTTTCCGTGGCCAGGCGGATCACTCCACCGCTTGGCTGGGCCTCGGCCGCATTAACGACGAGATTCATGATCGTCTTCTGCAGATGCACCTTCGATCCTTTCATGCCCAGCAGATCGGGTGACAACAGGGTACCGATCCTGATGTCCGGATACATCGTGCGCAGTTTGATGGACTCGGGTGAGGCCAGGTAATGCTCGATAATCATATTGAGGTTGAGCACCTCCCGTTGCACCACTCCCCGGCGGGCCAGAGTCAGGAGATCCTGCACGATTTCACTGGCTTTGAGGCCGGAATCCCGCATGATTTCGATATAGCGCCGTTGCGGGTCGTTTTCGGGGAGGCGGGCGAGGATGAGGTCGGGATAGCCGACGATGGCCGCGAGGACGTTGTTGAGGTCGTGGGCCACACCTCCGGCCAGCACGCCCAGAGCCTCCATCTTGCGGCTGCGGTTCAGTTGCTCCCTCAGGGCGTCGATGGCCGCGGCCGCTCTGTTGCGTTCATCGATCATCTGATTGGCGGCCTGGGCCAAGCCCTTGAACTCGGCAAAATGGATAGCTCGTTCGTCGACCAAGCTCGATCCGGTGGCGGCTCGCTCGAAGAAGGCGGTGAATCCGGCAAGGTTGGTGGTGATTTTACCGGTGATATAGCGGGAGACGAAGGCAATGAACAGCAGGCACAGCAGCAAGGTGAGTATAAGCCCGTTCAGACTGCGTGTGATCCTGCTTTCAAGAGCCGCCTTTTTTTGCGCGAGGATTGCATTGATCTCATCGATATAGATACCGGTGCCGACCATCCAGCGCCAATCCTTGATCGCCCGGGCGTAGGTCATTTTGGCCGACGGTTCTCCGGTCTGCGGGCGAATGGTGGCCACATATTCGAGAAAGACGCCATCTTCCCGTAGGCTGCGACGGATCAACTCCTGCAGCACTGGGATCCCATTGGCATCGCGGAACTCCCATTGATTGATCCCGATATTTTCCGGTTTATAGTGGGCCAGGGTAATGGCCTCGAAATCATAGACAAAAATATAACCATCCTTGCCGAAGCGGATGGTGTTGATGCGGTCCAGGGTCTGCCGCTGTATTTCCTGCTCCACATCTTTAACATACTCACCGGTGCCTATCCACCAGTTGTAGGGAGCGAAGACCTTGCTGTAGCCGATCTTATCCGCCATCTCATTGGTTTCACCAGGTTTGAACCACGACCAGGTGAGATATCCCTCGCCCTTTTCCCGGAGCATCTCCACCATACGGCGGATAGTGTATCCCCCCTTGCTATCCTGGAGATCCCAGAGATTCTTGCCCTCAAGGTGTGGCGAGAACGGCAGGAGCACATTGGTGCCTTGGAGGTCATAAATATAAAAGTACCCGCGACCGTTGTAAAAACGGATCGGACGCAGGGCTTCCCGGATCAGCCCCTTGATCTCCTTCTCGGTTTTGCTCTGCCGGTATTGATTGTAGAGATGTTCGGCAATGGCGTGGGCGTGCTCGACCTGATCCTTGAGTTCTTTTTTGAGGCGGGTTTCAGTGGTGGAACGCTGGTATTCGATGTAGTCGGTGACCCTGTCGACCTCCTGCTTGATCAAGGCCTTCTGCCCGGCCAGGTACTCCTCCTTCAACGCTTGTGACTCGATTTCAAACCGGCGGTACTCCTGCGCAACCAAAAGGGTGCCGACCATGCCGACCGACAGAATCGCCACGGTGATCATGCTCCAGATCAAGGTTTTGTGGAGATTGTTGAACAAATGCATGCAGCTCCTTGAGGCGGTTCGGACGTTGATGCAGAGGGGAGGCAACGCATCCTCCACGATTTGGGTTATTGGAGTGTGATGCATGCCTTCATCTATTAAAGAGGATGGAAACCATCTGCGTCAATCTAATTTGACCGGTCTCGAAAAAGGCCAGAAAGGATGCGTGGGCCAACAGATTGGAACCTCGCAATTTTTTACTGGATAACGGCAGGGACAGACTGCGAAGAGGGAAGGGTCGACGAACCCGGCGCCCCATTTTTTGGGATGAACGAAGGACGGTTACACCACCACCGGCCACAGTGAGGCCAGCCAGGCGCCAAGGCAACCAAGCAGCGAGGTAAGGGTCATCAGGCGGCAGGCCAGTTTGATGTGATGAACGCCGACCGTCCCCAAGGCCTTGCCGATGAAGGGTTTGTCGACGAGGACGCCGTGGTAGAAGTTGGGGCCGTTCAGGCGGACGCCGAGGGCCCCGGCAAAGGCCGCCTCCGGATACCCGGCGTTGGGGCTGGCATGGTGCGACCCTTCGTGCCAGGCCGTGCTCAGAGCGCGCCGGCTGGCAAGGCCGGTCATCAGCCGGGCGGCAAGGGCGATCACCAACACGGACAGTCGGGAAGGAAGGAAGTTGGCGACATCGTCGATGCGGGCCGCGGCCCGGCCAAACAGCAGGTAGCGTGGATTTTTGTAACCGACCATCGAATCGAGGGTGTTGATCATCTTGTAGGCGATGGCCAGGGGCGCGCCGCCGATGGCGGCGAAAAAGAGCGGCGACAGGACACCGTCGACCACGTTTTCAGCCACCGTTTCCACCGTGGCTCGGGCAATGTCGTCGGCCTGATACCGCTCGACATCGCGGCCGACAATCATCGCCACCTGGGTCCGAGCCCGGTCCACTTCACCCGTCGCCAGGAGCCCGTGGATCTCCATCCCGGCTTGGGCAAGCGATCGGGCGGACAAACAGTAAAAAAGCAGCAGGGTCTCGATGGCAAAGCCGCACAGGCCATGGACCTGGTAGGCCAGACGGACGGTGAGGGCGGCAAGCGCCCAGCAGCCGAGGATCAGGGTCAGGGCAAAGAGTAGCCCGGCCAGCCGCTCGTGAGATATGTGCCTACGGAAAAAGGGCTCGGCTTGCTCAATGGCGCGGCCCATCCAGCGGACCGGGTGGGGCAGGGCGCGGGGATCGCCGAGTACGGCATCGAGGGCAAAGGCAGACGGCAGGGCCAGCCAGTGCAGCAGATCGAACAAGGCGGAAGCCATGGCAGAGTCTCAGGCCTCCCTGCCGACTGCGGTCAGCAGGTGGTTGCTCACGGCCTCGTTGGTGGCCGCATCCTTGAGGGCGATGCGGATATACCGCTCACTGAGTCCGTGGAAGTTGGCGCAGTTGCGGATGAGAAAGCGCTGCTCGGCCAGCGCCCGGCAGACCCCGGTGGCGGTGTGGCCCTCGGGCAGGCCGATGAGGAAATAGGAGGTCGTGCTCGGATAGAGGGTCAAGGAGCTGCCATGCAGACGTTGGCGGAGGAGATCGCCTTCCCGATCGAGAAAGATGCGGGTGTCCTTGATGAAGCGCGCCACTGCCTTCTGGTTGGCCCCGAGAAAGCAGACCGCCTCCTGGGCCAGGCTGTTGACGCACCAGGGTTGCATGTAGCGGCGAAAACGGTCGACCACGGGCGGGTTGGCCACCAGGAAACCGGCCCGCAGGCCGGGCATGCCGAAGATCTTCGACACCGACCAGAGCACAACAACATTGTCGAGACCGCTGGCGCTCATGCTGTGGTTGCGATCCGCTGGCACAAAGGGCAGGTAGGATTCGTCGATGATGAAGCGGACCTCCGGATGGGTGCGGCAGAGGTGGAGGAGACCAACATGGGGAATCAGCTGGCCGGTGGGATTGTTGGGATTGCAGATAAACACTGTATCGTAGTCGGCAAGCGCCGCTTCCATCCGTTTCAGGTTGGGGGCAAAGCCGTCGTTCGGTTCAGCCAGGAAAAAATCGGGCTCGATATCGTGCACCCGGCAGCCATCGGTATAATCAGCATAGGTGGGGCCAACGATCAACACCCGCCGGGAGGCCAGGGAGGCGCAGGCGGTATAGATGAACTGGGTGGTGCCGCCGCCGGCCAGGATCCGCTCCGCCGCAACACCTAGCAGGCTGGCAATGGCCTGAATCGCGGCGCGGCCATCGACCTCGGGCAGAACCCGGATCCGGTCCAATCGCTCTTTGAGGTGGTCGATCAATCCGGGCAGGGAGCCGAGCGGATTGATGTTGCTGCTCATATCGATGATTTCCTCCGGCCGACAGCCCACCTGTTCAGCCACGGCGAAGACGTTGCCCCCGTGCCCCTGGATCATCGCATCCTCTCCCGCAATTCTTGCGGCAGCAGGGCCGCGATGGCATCGATATCGAGATGTTGGGCTGCATGTTCGGCCAACTGCTCGTAGGCCTGGTCGCGGGCCACCGGGCCATGCAACCGATCGACGGTGACGCCGTCAAGGCCGATGCCGGCCAGCCAATGGCGGGTGATGGCCGGGGTGTCGAAGAGCCCGTGCATATAGGAGCCGATCACTCGGCCGTCGTCGCTGACGCAGCCGTCGGTGTCGGCGCAGGCCATGCCGTTGCGGCGCTGGACGGTCACCAGGCTGTGTCCCTGGGGCGGATCGGTCCGGCCCATGTGGATCTCGTAGCCGGTGGCGGCGATGCCATTCCAGGTAAAATCGGTCAAGGTGGTGGTCTTGGGGGCCTTGAGCACGGTTTCCACCGGCAGGAGGCCCAGTCCTGCGGTCGAACCGGGCGCGCCTTCGATGCCGTCGGGGTCGCGGACCCAGTTGCCGAGCATCTGGTAACCGCCGCAGATGCCGAGGAGATGGCCGCCGGCAGCCGCATAGCGCAGCAGATGGTCGCGCCAGCCGGTGCGCTCCAGCCATTGCAGGTCAGAGCAGGTGCTCTTGGAGCCGGGCAGGATGACGGCGCGCAGGTGCTTCACGTCCTGGGGCTGCTGGAGATAGACCAGGCGGCAGCCGGTCAGCTTGGCCAGCGGGTCGAAATCGGTGAAATTGGAGATGTGGGGCAGGCGGATGACCCCGATGACCGGTTCGGCATCTTCAGCCGGAAGATAAGGCCGGGGGCTCTCGATCACCACCGCATCCTCGGCCTCGATATGGAAGTGCTTGTACCAGGGGAGCACGCCATAGACCGGCTTGGCGGTCCGCTCCTCGATCCAGTCAATGCCCGGTTGAAAGAGGGTGATGTCGCCGCGGAAGCGGTTGATGACAAAGCCTCGGATTTGAGCCTGCTGCGCGGGCGACACACAAGCCAGGGTGCCGACGATCTGGGCGAAGACGCCGCCGCGATCAATGTCGGCGACCAGCACCACCGGGGCTTCCGCATAAGCGGCCATCCGCAGGTTGACGATGTCGTTGGCCATCAGGTTGACCTCGGCGCAGGAACCGGCCCCTTCCAGGATGATCAGGTCATGACTGGCCCGTAGCCGGTCGAGGGCGGCGCAGCTCTCGCCGAACAAAAAATCTTTTTTGGTGTAATAGGACTGGGAGGAGGCGTCCATCCAGGCAACGCCGTTGAGCACCACCTGGGAGCCGACGTCGCTCACCGGCTTGAGCAGGACCGGATTCATGTCGCAATGGGGCGCGACCCGGGCCGCCTCGGCCTGGACGATCTGGGCCCGGCCCATCTCCGCCCCCTCAGGGGTAACCCCGGAGTTGTTCGACATGTTCTGGGCCTTGAACGGGGCCACCCGGAGTCCCCGATTGGCAAAAATCCGGCACAGGGCAGTGGTGACGATGGATTTACCCACATCCGAACCGGTACCCAGCACGGCCAGACAGGCTGCTTTTTTCGACATAGTTTCCTCCGAAGCCGCTGCGGCCCTGGCGTTGTTGCCGGGCCTCTTCAAGCTTCCAACAGTGTTCTTCAGCTTTCCATGCCCTTGCGGGCGAGCACGCCTTGGTCGTAATAGTGTTTGATTGCCCGCATCTCGGTGACCAGGTCGGCTCGCGCGATAACCGATGGCGGCGCCCCCCGGCCGGTGAGCACCAGTTCCACCATTTTCGGCCGCCGCGCCATCAGGGCGAGGAGGTCGTCTTCATTCAGCAAGCCCAGGGCAAAGGCCACATTGATTTCATCGGCGATAACCAGATCATAGGCTCCAGACGCAAGTATTCCACCGATGGTTGCCAGGGCCTGGCGGGCGGTATCGATGTCGGCTTGGTCGGGCGCAGTCAGCAGGCAGCAGCCCCGGCCGAACTGCTCAATGGTGATGCAATCAGCCAGGCGGTGCAGGGCGTGAAGTTCGCTGTAGTCGGCGTTTTTGATGAATTGGCCGATATATACCTTCAGACCGGCGCCCGCGGCTCGTATCGCCAGCCCCAGGGCAGCGGTGGTTTTGCCTTTGCCTTCCCCGGTGTATACCTGCACGAAACCCTGCATGTGCTGCACTCCCCTTGAGCGACGACGCGCCGCACTGACCACAAGAAAGGACCCTCGTCCCGGTTGGGGGTGCGCCTTCCGGAACGCGGACGAATGTCTCTGCACGAGGCTCTAATAGATAATCGCGGGAGAACAGTCAACAGCTTTTCACCGTGATGGCGGGGAAGTCGGCAGGGAGAAATATTTTTGTGCCGCTGTATGCCGTGCCGGTGCGACCCTCTGCGGCTACGCCTCATCATCATGTGTGCGATCCATTGTCCGGAGAAGAAACCGGCATCGGTCCAGGACCGGCGCTTCCCATGGTTTTCGAAGCGGAGAGCTGGACTCTTTTTGCCCAAAGATTGCCTTTCTTTTTGTTTTTATTAAAAAAAATAAAGCTAATTGCGGTGAAGATTTTTTTTTTAGCCGGCCGTTTGTTGAAACCATGGAATGAGGGGGGGTTAAACATTGCGACCGTCAGCTAAGATAAAAACGGAGCATAATCGAGCTATCAGCAGATAAATGGAGATATGGTGCTGATTGCCGATGTGGAAAACTTGTTGATAACTTTTCAGTTATCAACATAATAGTTTGATTTTATATCATAAAATTTAATTCATTTAAAAATTAACGCTGTTGTTGAGGTTTATGCACTTTTCCCCCTGTAAAGCCTAATGGCGGCAAGGGGATTATTTTTGTGTAGAACCGTCTTGATTACATCATGAAATCGGCGCAAACCGCTTTTGACCGGCGCTCGATTTTTCGGTAGATCAATCGCCATTCATCTGGCCGTGCCCGGCTATCGAGAAGCGTCTTGTGTCAACTGAGGAAACGTCTTTATCATGTGGAACGCGATCAAGAAATCTCTGCACAGTACCTTATCGGAAAGTGAATTTGGCTTATGGATCAAACCGCTTGAATGCCGGCATCAGGAAGGGCAAGTTCTGGAACTTGCCGGCCCAGACCGGTTTTTTTGCGCCTGGGTGGAAGATCGCTACCTCGATCGTATCCGCCGCGCGGCAAGCGAACTAGGCGAGATTGCCGAAGTTCGCCTGAATGTCGCTGAAAACCGCTCGTTGCACTTTGCAAGCGGCAAGGGTGGGCAACTGCTGCTCCCCGGCGCTGCCAGCCCACCCCGTCTGCGTTCGCTCCATCCCGCTTTCACCTTCGAGCAATTCATGGTCGGCGAATCGAACCTCTTGGCCCGTTCGGCCTGCGAGGCCTTGGCCACTGGCGATAGCACCTTCGGCAACTGTCTGTTCATGAACAGCAGCACCGGATTGGGTAAGAGCCATCTGACCCAGGCCGTGGTCCATCAGGTGCTGCAGTCGGCTCCCTCCACCCGGTTGCACTACCTGACCGCCCAGCAGTTTTCAGCCGAGATGGTGAAGAACATCCGCACCAACGCCATGGAGCAGTTTTCGAAAAAATATGTCAACAACTGCGACATGTTACTGGTTGAGGATGTCCACACCCTGACCGGCAAGACCAAAACCCAGCAGGAACTCAACACCATCCTCGATTATCTAATTAAATCAGGGCGGCGGGTGATTCTGACCTCGGCAGTCGCTCCCAGCAAGCTGGGGGGGATTGACGACGATTTTCGCAGCCGCATGACTTCGGGTTTGGTCACCGGCATTGAATCGCCCAACTATGAGACCAGGGCCCGGATCATCCGCCATAAAATGCAGCTGCATGGCTTGGGAACAGACGAAGACCTGGTGGGCTTCATGGCGGAAAATCTGCGAGGGGATATCCGGCGGATGGAGAGCGCCATCATCGGTATCAAAGCCACCTCCAGGCTGCGCAATATTCCACCCGACCTCAGCATGGTCAAAGAGGTGGTTTTCGGACTTATCGGCGGTTCTGCCGAGATTACCGGCGAATCCATCCGTGATCTCATTGGCAGCCAGTTTCGGGTCAGCGTCGAGGACCTGCGGTCGCGCTCGCGCAAGCGCTCCGTCTCCTTTCCCCGCCAGGTGGCCATGTTTCTCACCCGGAAATACACGGACAAATCACTGGCCGACATCGGCAGCATGTACAACCGCGATCACTCCACGGTCCTGCATGCCATCAAAACCATCACTCGGGATATGTCCCAACAGGTGGCGGTGCGGCAACAGGTCGATCTGCTCTGCGCCAAGCTCAAGAAGTGACCCGCTTGAGGTAGGTGATCCGTATCCTGTCAGGTCCAAGCTGGGCGGAATCGAGCGGCCAGGGGCGATCTCATCCGATGCGCCGCACCCATCGTCAACCCCTAGACCAGCAGCCTCTTCTCCTAAAAATACACCCCTTTCACCGCCCTTTCTTCCTCTGCCCCCGCCTGGGTACAGACACTGAGCGCCATCCGGCGTGCTTCCTTGATCATGTCATTGATCCCGATCCCGAGCCAGCCGAAGCCGCACAGGTGCAGATTGGCATGGGTGGCTTGGAGGGTGCGGCGCCAGTCCAGCAGCCCGGTGTATCCCTCCTCTAGTTGCGGAATGCCCGCCCGGGGCCGCAGGACGGCAGTGTAGGCGGGCGGCGGCAGCTCCATCAATTGGCTGAGATCGGCATAGACCGACTCAATCAACTGGGCATCGCTCAATTCCAGGCGCTCGGGGTGGCGACGGCCGCCGACCAGGGCTTCGAGCAGCTGGTGGCCGCCGGGGGCGCGGCCGGGAAACATGTGCGAGGAGAACAGGGCGCCGAGGGTAAAACGCTGTTCCCGTTCCGGAGCCAGATAACCGAACCCGAAAGGAATGCGGGCCCGGTGGTCGAACCCGAGCAGCACCGAGAGGATGCGGGCCTCGGGAATGGCGGCCAGCGGCGGCGGCATCGCAGGCAGCGCCTGGGCGAGGAGTTCCAGGCTCCGGTTCACCGGCAGGGCCAGAATCAGGTGGCGGCAGCTCAGCTCACCCTGCCCGGTGTGGACCCGCCAACCTTCCTCGTGCCGCGTCAGACCTTGGACCGGATTGGCATACTCGATTGTACCCGCTGCCGCCAAAGCGGCCGCCAGCCGCTCAGGCAGCCTGGCCATGCCGCCGCTGAAACTGGTCATGGCCGGCAATCCTTTTTTCGCCCGCTGCCCTTTTTTGGCGGCGCGCATCGTGGCGAACACCCCCCGAAGCACCGATCCGTGCACGCGTTCCAATGCCCGCACGCCCGGCATGACCGCATCGATCTTCAACCGTTCGATATCGCCCGCATAGGTGCCGGTGAACACCGCATCGGCAAAGGGCAAGAGTGCCGCGCCGAAGCGATGAGCCACCCATTGGGCCACCGAGGGTTCGCCTTCCAGGGGCTTCCGCCAGAGATCGGCCAGCACCCGCAGCTTGGCGCTCCAGGAAATTAAGGGCTCGCGCAGAATTTTGACCGGATGTTGGGGGATGCACTGCAGGCGGCCGTCCAGACAGATGTAGCGGACAAACTGGCCCAGCGGCGCGGTGGTGACCTCGGATTCCAGGCCGGCCAGGCGGATCAGATCGCGGCTTTCCTCACAGTTGTCGAGAAAGCCGTGCGGCCCCCATTCGGCCAGATACCCGGATTCGTTGTGGGTAGCAATGGCGCCGCCCGGCCCGGCCGACTGCTCCAGCACCCGGAGGGTGAAATCCGGCCGCAGGTGGCGGACAAAGGTGGCGGCACTCAGGCCGGAGATGCCGGCTCCGGCGATACAGACGTCATAGTTCGATGATTTCATGGAGTATTGTCGCAGTTCAGTCCCATTCGGGCGCTTTTCGGTTGTCTTGACAGAGGCACAATCGTGCTTACCATGTTGCCCGGATAAAGGGAAGAGGCTTTATCTCCTTGGTATTGGCCGGAAAATTAGTCGTTTTCGGCCCAAAATCTACTTACCCCAGCAATAGAGGAACAGCCCCATGACAGAAGCACAGGTTGAAACCAAGCAGTTTCAGGCGGAAACCAGAAAGGTCCTGGATATCGTCATCAACTCGCTCTACACCGAACGCGACATCTTTGTTCGCGAACTGGTCTCCAATGCCGCCGACGCCCTGGAAAAATTCCGCCACCAGAGCCTGATCGAGAAGGTCGAGTTCGATGCCCATGTCCCCCTGGAAATTACCATCGACTGCGACGATAAAAAACATACCCTCACCATCGCCGATACCGGCATCGGCATGACCCGGGAGGAATTGGAAACCAATCTGGGCACCATCGCCCATTCCGGCTCGCAGCATTTCTTCGAGCAGTTGGCCGAAGCCGCGAAAAAGGACGTCAATCTCATCGGCCAGTTCGGCGTCGGTTTCTATTCGGCGTTCATGGCGGCGAAAACCGTGCGCGTGCAGACCCGTTCCTGGGACGGTGGCGAAGGCTGGGAATGGGCCTCTGACGGCGGTGGCACCTATACCATTGGCTCTTGTCCCGGTCTGCACCGCGGCACCAAGATCATCCTCGAACTGAAGGACGACGCCCAGACTTACGCCTCCAAGTTCACCATTGAGCGGATCATCCAGCAGTATTCCACCTTTGTTCCCTTTCCGGTCAAGGTCGAGGGCAAGACGGTCAATACGGTCCAGGCCATCTGGACACGCTCCAAGGCCGAGATCACCGAGGAGGAGTACACCGAATTCTACAAGTTCATCGGCACGGCGGTGGACGAGCCCTTGTATCGCCTCCATTTTTCCGCTGACGCGCCCCTGGCCATCAACGCCCTGGTCTATGTGCCCAAGGAGAATTTCGAGGTCCTCGGCATGGGCCGGATGCAACCGGGGGTCAATCTCTACTGCCAGAAGGTGCTGATCGACCAGCACAGTGAAAACATCCTCCCCGAGTGGCTGCGCTTCCTCAAGGGCGTGGTCGACTCCGAGGACCTGCCGCTCAACATCTCCCGCCAGTCGCTCCAGGACAACGCCCTGGTGGTCAAGCTGCGCAAGGTGCTGACCAAGCGGGTGATCAAGTTTCTGAACGAGGAAGCGGAACGCGACGCCACCAAGTATCTTGAATTCTGGAAGACCTTCGGTATCTTCATCAAGGAAGGTATCACCTCGGATTACGAGCATCGGGGCGAGTTGGGCAAACTGCTTCGTTTCGAATCCTCGGCCAGCGAGCCGGGCGCCATGATCTCGCTCGACGAGTATGTCGGCCGGATGAAGGAAGGCCAGGACAAGATCTACTACATCAACGGCCCCAGCCGGGTCGCGGTCGAGTACGGCCCCTATGTCGAGATGTTCAAGAAGCGCGGCGTCGAGATCTTCTACACCCTGGAGCCGATCGACGATTTTGTCCTCAATCATCTGGGCGAGTACAATGGCAAGAAGCTGGTCTCCGCCGACCGCGCCGACCTCAGCCTGCCCGAATCGACCGAGAACGCGAGCGAGCCCGAAACCACAGAGAGCGGCGAACCGCTCGGGGCCGCGGTGCTGACCTCGCTCTGCCGGTGGATGAAGGAGGTGCTCGGCGACCGCATCCAGGAGGTCAAGTCCTCCAGTCGCCTAGTGGACAGTCCGGCAATGATCGTCAACGTCGATGGCTACATGACCTCCTCCATGGAGCGGGTCCTCAAGGCTTCCGGCCAAGGCGAGGCCTTCGGCATGGGCTCGAAGAAGGATATGGAAATCAATGCAATTAGCCCGTTGATCAAGAAACTGGCGGCTTTGCGCGAAAGCGACGCCGATTTTGCCAAGGATGTGGTCGAGCAATTGTATGACAACGCCATGATCCAGGCCGGTCTGCTGGTCGACCCGATGGTGATGGTGCGCCGCAACTATCGCATCTTGGAACGGGCGGCCGGCGAATCGCCGACGGTGTCCTGATTGGGCGCGCCCGCAGCGCTCACGTCCTGCGCGGCCCGGTATTGACATCCCGGCAGCAGCTAAGGCGTCGGTTTTTGGTTGGATTTCTGCGGAAGGCAAGTATCTGATCTTGAAAAAAGGTTGTGTTCACGATATATGAACACAACCTTTTTTATTTGTCCGGATTGTTCCTGGAGGGAATCTCATGCGTCCACCCCTGTTTGTATTCTTGCTTGCGCTCCTTGTTCTTGGTGGCTGTCATACCAAACAGGTGCGCCATCTGGCCTCCGACGCCGCCCTGATTAAGCCAGGACAAACAACGGTCAAGGAAGTACAGAAGTATCTCGGGGAGCCCAATGGCAGGCGAGAGGTTGCCCCCGGGGTGAGTGAATTTGTCTACTATGAGGACCGTCCCGGCATGTTCGGGACCATGCCGGTGCTCGGGTCCATGACCGGTCCTTCCGGGTACGAAATGATTGTGATCACGGTGGACAAGGAGATCGTCACCAACACGGAGTTCCGCAGCTACAATGAGTCGGACCGCAAGTGGATGGAAGATTTCACCTGGGAAGAGGTTAAGTGAGCCCGCCGTCCACATTTGACATCAACCGGGAGCGGATGATCGAAGAGCAGTTGGTCGCCCGGGGCATCACCGATCAGCGGATCCTCGAGGCCATGCGGACCGTTCCTCGGCATCTGTTCGTCGAGGATGCGTTTCAGGCCCATGCCTACGGCGATTTTCCCCTGCCGATCGGCAGTGGCCAGACTATTTCCCAGCCATATATCGTGGCCCTTATGAGCCTGACCCTGCAACTCACCGGTACGGAGAAGGTGCTGGAAATCGGCACCGGTTCGGGCTACCATGCGGCGATTCTTTCCCGCCTCTGTCAAAAAGTCTACACCGTGGAACGGATCGACGGCCTGGTGGGCCGGGCGCGCAAGGTTTTTGACCGGCTCCGCTACCATAACATCATCTCGCGCATCGACGACGGCACCGTCGGCTGGCCTTCGGAAGCCCCGTTTGACCGCATTATCGTCACCGCCGGCGGTCCCCGCATCCCGGAGCCCCTGATTGCCCAGCTGGCCGACCCTGGCCGTCTGGTTATGCCGGTTGGTGGTCAGGACGTGCAGGAACTGCAGGTGGTGGACAAACGCGAGGGCAACATCACCGTGACCACCATCGAACAGGTGCGCTTTGTCGATCTGATCGGCGCCCACGGTTGGCCGAACTGATTCCTGGTTTTTTCGAGGCCTTTTCCTCGTTGTCCCCGGGACGATTGTTCCGGCTTTTTTTTGCCAAGCTTTTTTCCAGCCGCATTTCCCCTGCAAGTCTTTTTGCTCACCGAAAAAACCTTGCTTCTCTTTCGTCGGCAAGGAAAACTGGAAATGGTATCGATTGTGACCTCCTCCCTTCAGGCATCCTACAAAGACCATGTCATTTCTCAACAGCGAAGCACTTCTTGATCTGCTCGTCAAGCAACGGCTGCTCACCGATGAGCAACGGCAGGTTGTCGTTCTGCAGAAGGGCAAACAGCGGCAGAAATTGCTGAAACAGTACGGCGGCCGCCGGCAGGATGATGAACACCGGCTGGACAAGGGGTTTCCCGATCTGGTCGACATCATCGTTTCCCTTGGTCTGGAGAGCCCCGGTCCCAAAAAAACGGCCTTGAACGAAGAGATGATCATGCGAGCGGTCAGCCATGGTCTCAAAATCCCCTTCAAGAAGCTCGATCCCCTTGAACTGGACATGGATACCGTCACCAAGACGATTCCCCGCTCCTTTGCCGTCAACCACCTGATCCTGCCCCTGGAGGTGAACAACGGCGTCCTCGAGGTGGTGACCTATCATCCGGATATCCAGCATGTGCTGGAGGATATCGAGCGGGCCAATCAGGTCAAGGTGCGGCCCTATCTGTCGACACGGACCGATATCAAAAAGATCCTGGCTGAATTTTTTGGTTTCCAGCGCTCGATCACCGCCGCCGAATCCCAGTTTGGCGATAGTGGCGGATCAACCACGGTCGATATCGGCAATCTCGAACAGTACGTGCGTCTGGCCTCAACCAAGGAGCTGAGTTCCACCGACCAGCACATCAAGGCGGCGGTCAACCACCTGTTCAGCTATGCTCTGGAGCAACGGGCCAGCGACATTCACATCGAGCCCAAGCGGGATGTTTGCCTGGTACGGTTCCGCATCGACGGCGTCCTCCACACCATCTACAAGTTGCCCAAGGCGGTGCATTCCGCCATCACCTCGCGGATCAAGAGCCTGGGCCGGCTGGATATCGCCGAAAAGCGGCGGCCCCAGGACGGGCGGATTAAAATCGGCCGCAAGGAAGAGGGCCGTGAGGCAGAGATCCGCGTTTCCACCGTGCCGGTCGCCTTTGGCGAAAAGACGGTCATGCGAATTCTCAATCCGGACGTGATCTTCCAGCAGTTGGACCACCTCGGGTTTTCCCGGCGGGACCGGGTGGTCTACAACAGCTTCATGACCGCGGCCCACGGCATTGTCCTGGTCACCGGCCCGACCGGCAGCGGTAAATCGACCACCCTTTATTCCACCCTCAAACAGATCGCCTCGCCGGAAATCAATATCGTTACCGTCGAGGACCCTGTGGAGATGGTGTACGAGGAGTTCAATCAGATTGCGGTCCAGTCGCAGATCGATGTCACCTTTTCCACCATCCTGCGCAATATCCTGCGGCAGGATCCAGACATCATCATGATCGGCGAGATCCGCGATCTGGAAACCGCCACCCATGCGGTCCAGGCGGCCCTCACCGGTCATCTGGTCTTTTCCACCCTGCATACTAATGACGCGGTTTCGACCATCATCCGGCTCGAGGACCTGGGGCTGGAGCCCTTCCTCATCGCCTCGACCATGCTCGGGGCCCTGGCCCAGCGGCTGGTGCGGCGCAACTGCCCCCATTGCATCGAACCCTACACCGTCGATGCCGCCGGCCTGCGCAAACTCGGCTTTCCGGTTGCCGGACGGGAAACAGTCGAATTGAAGAAAGGCAAGGGCTGCCTTCATTGCCGCAACACCGGCTACCTCGGGCGGCTGGGCATCTTCGAGGTTTTTCCCATGTCTGAGCAGTTGAAGAAACTGATCAGTGCCAAGGCCAATGATTCGGATTTGCGGCAGGTGGCCATCCGTGAGGGCATGACCACATTACGGGAAGACGCCTGGCGTAAGGTCCAGGCCGGGTTGACCACGGTGGAAGAGGCCCTGCGGGTGACCGGAGAAACGGAGGCAGGTTGATTTTTTCCTGGCGTTCCAGCCAACACGACCTATAGTGGCGGCATGAACGGTAACAAGGAGCGACAGGCAGGCAATGGGACAGAAGATCGTCAGTAAAAATAAGAAGGCCTTTCACGATTACCATATCGACCAGACCCTTGAGGCGGGCATCGTACTCAGCGGCCCGGAGGTCAAGTCGCTGCGGGCGGGCAAGGTTAATCTCCGCGACGGCTATGCCCAGCTCAAGGACGGCGAGGTGTTTCTCTACAATGTCCACATCTCGCCCTATTCCTTTACCACCCACATCAATCAGGATCCGCTGCGGGTGCGCAAGCTGCTGCTCCATCGCCGCGAGATCCGCAAGCTCATCGGTAAGCTCCACGAGAAAGGCATTGCGCTGATCCCGCTCAAGATATACTTTATTGATAATGGCAAGGCCAAGGTGGAGCTAGCCCTGGCCCGCGGTAAAAAACTTTACGACAAAAGGGCTGCCCTGAAAGAGAAGGATTCCAACCGTGAGATCGAACGGACCATGCGGCGCGAAGATTGATCTTTTTAAGGCAGACTGCTCACCACAACAAAGATTCCAAATATGGGGGCGAAACGGATTCGACGGGGATATTGAAGCTTACTGTTGCATGCCGAGTTTCTGTCAGCTCGTAAAAATGACGGAAATAAATATAATCGCAGACGATTATAACTACGCACTGGCAGCGTAAGCTGCTGTGCCGTTCCACCGGCCTTCGCCTGTAAGGCCGGATTCGGGGCGTCGACTCAACAGGCTGGTTGTCCGCGCGTGCCTGGAGTGCGGACGATGAGATTCTTCAGGCTGGCATCCGAATATCCCGGTTCCGGGTGAGAAGCGGATGCGAGAAACAATCCTGGAACTAAGCATGTAGAGACATAGGGGGAGAATTTTCGGACCCGGGTTCAACTCCCGGCGCCTCCACCATTTTACAATCCAGCAACATTCAAAGAAGTACAAAACCCCGCTCTCCTTCAAGGATTGCGGGTTTTTTGTTGTCCGGTAGCGTTCAGCGCAGTACACATAAATCCAATCTTTTTTGTTGGTATTATGTTGGTGTTGGTATTGATTGCTCTAGCTTGGTACCAAGCCGATACCAACAGAAACGGCAATCCGATTTATTCCAGAGAGTTACCACGGGAAGGGTGACTCTCAGCCATCAGGGAGTACCAATTTGGGCGGAGTTACCAACAAACTGACCGACCTGGCATTAAGGAATGCTAAACCCGGTGATAAACCAAAAAGATTATCCGACGGTGGCGGTTTATATTTGGAAGTCAGCCCAAACGGTTCGAAATACTGGCGGATGGCTTACAGGTACGCCGGAAAACAGAAAACTCTGGCCTTCGGTGTCTATCCGAAAATATCCGCACCAGAGGCACGAAAAGCTGCCCAGCAAGCGCGAGACCACCTTGCTGAGGGTAGAGACCCCATGGTTCTTGAGCAGTTTTTGGAAATCATGACTGCAATACTGACTGCCCCTATCAGAGTGAAAGATGAGACCTCGTGAGGGTTTGCGTCGCCAGATTGCCATAGTCACATCCATGACCAGAGATGCCTGGAGATGCAGTTATTCATCGACCATCCCACGATACGACGGGAGTAGAGATCAATCACAACCGCCAAGTACAGCCATCCCTCGGACGTCCAAATAGAGGTAATGTCGCCAACCCATACGCAATTCGGGGTGGTCACGGAAAATCTGCGATTTAAAAGATTGGGGGCAACGGGTAACCGATGGTTGCTGTCGATTGTCGCCTTGAACCTTTTCCGTTGTTTGGCCGTAACGCCAGCCAATTTCATCAACCTTCCGGCCTTATGCTTGCCGCAACGATACCCAATGACTTTCAGCTCCTGGGCCATTCTACGGCTGCCGTATGTCGCTTTCGATTCCTGGTGAAGGTCACGGACCCTGGGGATCAGTTGCGCCCGCTCTTGCTCCCCGGCTGACGGGCTGCGTCTCTTCCAGCGGTAGTAACCGTCGGCTCACCTGCATGACTTTGCACAGCAAATTCAATGGATACGTCTTCTTCTCGTTATCGATAAAAGAAAATCTCAAACCGACTCTTTCGCGAAGAAGGCTGTGGCCTTTTTTAGAATCTCTCGCTCCATCAGCAGTCGTTCATTCTCTCGCCGCAACTGCTTGAGTTCTGCTTGCAGTTGCGCCATGCTGGCAGGGGCTGGGCTTGAATCCGGCAACGTGTCCTTGATCCATCGACGAAGTTGCGTGGTATGGATGCCTAAATTCCTGGCTGCCTCTGAAATCTTGTCCCCCTGATCCGTGACCAGTTTGACAGACCCTTCCTTAAATTCGTCCGTGAATTTTCTTCGTACTGCTTTCTCCATGTGAACACCTCCTGAGAGCATCCTAAACGCTCTTAACTTTGTGTCCATTTTTAATGTTCAAGGCAAGGCGTTGCGGCTAGACGTGTTCCACAACCCATCAACCCGGGCCTGACGATTAAAAATCGACTTCTAAAGGTGGGAACAAAAAAGGCAACCAGAAATGGTCGCCTTTTTTGTTTCAGAGCACGCCTCTCAATATGACAAGACATGTCAATTTCATTTTTATCTTTCCAACGTAACTACAAGTTTAAATTGGCTTGGAAGACATGGATTAGAACCCCGACAAGCGAAGTTAGAGCAATCGTATCATCTTCAGGTCAGCAGCGTTAATTGTGCCGGACACGTCCAAATTGCCGCTATTGAAGCCGACCCTATCCTACGAAACACCTATTATTCAAAAAAATTTGTACCGTTATTTAATTACTACTAGGCACACCGTCATGTAAATTCCATCTATGTAAGATAATCTCAAATTTACACACAAATTTGTCTTGTAAAGACTGTTAACTAATTATTTTCCTGTCTCCAGGAAAAATATATTGCGTGAATGTATTTGATCATGCTACAAGCGAGTCAAATGCTATCCAGCAAATACGTTCCGCTATTCTTTCGAAACTGATGGCTACAACCAGGATCCCCTGGTTTTTTTTGAACTTTATAACGGAATTTTTTTACTGGAATTTTAAGCAGGCGCGGAAGACAGAAAATGAAACACGTTGCAAGGGAGAATCTATGAGCCAGGAAGAGATTTTAGCACGACTCAAGTCCGCCATTGAGGAGATGGACAGCGAGTTGGCGGAAGCCGCCGCCAGCGACGCGGTGGCGGCAGGTATCGAACCGTTGATCGCCATCAACGATGGGCTCGCCAAAGGGATGCAGACCATGAGCGACCTTTTTGATGAAGGCGAGATGTTCGTGCCCCAATTGGTGGTGGCGGCCGAGGCCTTTGAGGCGGCGGTCACCATTTTAAAGGCGGCTATTCCCGAGGCGGACAAGCACACCGCTGTTCGGGGCAAGGTGCTGATCTGCACCGTTCAGGGCGATATCCACGATATCGGCAAAAACATCGTCAAGACCATGCTGTCGGCCAGCGGTTTTGAGGTGTTCGATCTTGGTCGGGACGTGGCCACCGAGACCGTGGTGGAAAAGGCCAAAGAATTGCAAGTGGATATTATTGCGGGTGCGGCCTTGATGACCACGACTATGCCGAGTCAGCGGGATATCATCACGATTCTCAAGGAGGAAGGAATCCGTGATCAGTTCAAATGCATGTTTGGAGGAGCACCTGTTTCTCCGGAATGGGTGGAAAAGATTGGCGGTGACGCCTATGCGGAAACCGCTTCGGAAGCAGTGACTAAAGCAAAGGCCTTAATGGTCGAGTTAGGGAGGTGAACCGGATGGCGATAGCAAAGAAACTGACTGTGTTCGACGTCTATGAACGGGCGAAGACCGGTCCGAAGGTCGATGAAAACGACTGGGACTTCAAGATCATACCTCAGACGGCGGCACGCCTGAAAGAGAAGTATGGCATCAAGATGGACAAGAAGACCATCATTCCGACCGACAAGAAGTTGATGGACAACCTGTTTCAGGCTGGCCTGGAGATGCTGGTGGAGTGCGGCATCTACTGTATCGATACCAAGCGGGTGATCAAATACAGCCGGGAAGAGGTGCTGACCGCGATCAAGACCGCGCCGACCCGAGCGATCTATGGCGAGGGCAACCAGGCAGTGGTGCTGACCAACCGCACCTACAACGACAAACGGCCGCCGATCATTCAGGGCGGTCCGACAGGAGCGCCCTGTACCGAGGAGATGTTCCTGGCCATTCATCAGTCGTATGCCCAGGAACCGCTGGTGGACACCATTGTTGACGGTGTGCTCCAGACGATCAAGGGATATGACCCAACACCGGGCAGCCCTTGGGAGATTGCCGCGGTGAAATCGGAGGCACTCCTGGTACGGATGGCGCAAGAGCGTGCCGGCCGCACCGGGATGGGGTTGTAGGGTAACGAAACTTCACTCACCGCCGCGGGCGTTATAGCCGCAGATTTTCCCGGCGGGATGAGGCAGTCTGACAGTCATGAAGTATCCCAGCTCAATGAGTTGAAAATCGATGTAGGTGCATTGGTTTTCACCGCTCATTATGTACTGGCCGGCGATATGATCATGAGCGAACAGATGCCCATTTATGGCGGTTATGCTGGTGGACTGGAAGAGACGACGATTGTCGATGTCGCCGCCCATATCAATGCCTTTGTCATGGTGCATGCAACCTGGCATCTGGACGGACCTGTCCATGTGCGCTGGGGCATCACCACGGCACGCGAAGCGCTTGCAGTTGCAGGACATTGCGCTATGGCGATTGAGGCCAACACCAACCTGATGTTAGGTAATCAGTACTACACACTGGCCGGGCCCTGCACGGTTATGTGTTTGTTGGAGACCGCTGCCCAGGCGATCACCGATACCGCTTCCGGACGCGAGGTGCTTTCGGGAGTGGCGGCGAGCAAGGGTGTGGCGACCAACTTCACTACCGGGCTGGAAGCACGGATGATGGCCGAGGCCTCGCATGCGGTGTTGGGCATGGAGACGGCCAAGGTCAACGAGATCCTCGATAAACTGATCTCGCTCTACGAAAAAGATTACAAAACTGCGCCCAAAGGTAAACCCTTTGAGGAATGCTATGATGTGGTCAAACTGGTCCCCACCCAAGAGTACCTCGACGTCTACGATCAGGCTGTCGAGATCCTCTCAGGACTCGGACTCGATTATTGGAAAAAGATATAAATGCTATGCCCTCCCTCCTGACAGGGGGTATGGCAAGTCTGCCTCAACCTCTGTCAGGGGGAAATTGGAGATGGAGAGTGGATCGAAGGGATCGCGTGGACTCTAAATCCGTGCAGCCGGGTGCGACTCCCGGACTCTCCTCCATTATTGTGAGTGACATATGCAGCACACAGTCGTTTTTGAACCCGACGGATGCCGTGGCATCTGTGAGGACCAATCCAATCTGTTAACAGTTGCCAGGAGTTATGGCATTGATCTTGAGTCGCCATGCGGTGGAACCCAAGTTTGCGGCAAGTGTGCTGTAAAACTTGAGCAGGATGCCGCTCCTGAGGTGGTTTGCGAACAAGAGAAAAAGCTGTTATCCCCAGATGATCTGCAAAAAGGATATCGCCTGGCCTGCTGTATCAAGGTCAAGAGCGATCTGGTTGCTTTCATCCCTGAACAAAGCCGGCGAACGCAACAGGTTATCCTGGAAAACGGTCGAGCAACACAATTCTCGCTTCATCCCGCTATCCGACTGGTTTTTCTCGAGTTGGACAAGCCCTCCATGGAAGATTCCAGGGACGACTCTAAGCGACTCCTTGACGGCTTACACACTGCTGGCATCGCAGGCGAGCCAACTCTCGATTACCAGGTGTTGCGGCATCTGCCCACCACCATCCGCGCTGGACGATGGAGTATAACCGTCGGGCTCTGGCAGGAAAGAGAAATCGTTTTCGCAGTCCCAGGTCGGTTAGAACGCATGTATGGCGTTGCCATCGACATCGGCACTACCACGATAGCCGGATTTTTGGGTGAATTGAATTCCGGCACAATTATCGCCCAAAACTCCCTGACCAACAGCCAAGTCCAGTACGGTGACGATGTCATTTCGCGCATCAGTTGGTGCATGCTGGAAGACGAAGGCCTTGAAAAATTGCACCGTGCCATCCTCGCTGACATCAACAGACTCATAGAACGGATGGCAACCGCCGCCGGCATCAGCCTCAATGAAATTGTCGATTTGACGCTGGTCTTCAACACCGTCATGCACCATATCTTTCTTGGTATCTCTCCAGACGCTCTCGGGCGTTCACCCTTTATTTCCGCCACCCGCCGGGCCCTGGACATCAAGGCTCGTGACCTGGGCATCGCCATCAATAACGGGTGTTATGCCCACTGCCTCCCCATTGAGGCCGGTTTTGTCGGTGCTGATAATGTCGCGGTTTTGTTGGCGGAAAATGCCTGCAACAACGAACCAGTCCAGCTCCTGATTGACATCGGCACCAACGGCGAAATCAATGTCGGCAACTGCGAGCGTATGCTCTCCGCCTCCTGCGCCACCGGTCCTGCCTTTGAGGGCGCCCAGATCAAACACGGCATGCGCGCCGCCGAAGGCGCCATCGAACGGGTCAATATCGACCCGGTGAGCAAGGAGCCATCGGTACAGATTATCGGTGGCCAACAGGCGGAGACAGGCAAAAACCCTGTCCGCGCCAAAGGCATCTGCGGCTCGGGAATCATTGATGTCGCTGCCGAGTTGTTCAAGGCCGGATTAGTGCTTGCGGACGGCAGGTTCGACAAGTCAGCCGCCTGCTCCCGGTTGCGGCCCGATGCCAACGGTAAATATGAATATGTCCTTGCCTGGGCCTATGAGACCATGACCGGTCAGGATATTGTCATTACCCAGAAAGATATCCGTGCGATCCAGCTGGCCAAATCGGCGTTGTATGCGGGCATCAAACTGTTAATGCGACGATTGGGCATTGACAAGGTCGACACCGTTCTGCTAGCCGGGGCCTTTGGCAGTTACATCAATGTGGAAAGCGCCTTGGTCATTGGCCTGTTCCCGGATTGTGCCCTGGAAGATGTAGTTGTGGTGGGTAATGCCGCCGGTGAGGGCGCCAAACGTGCCCTGTTCGATGTCAGCCAGCGGCAAGAGGCAGCGCGGATAGCCTCCTTTGTCGAATTTGTCGAAACCGCCGCCGAGGCCGATTTCGCAACGCATTTTGCCGATGCCATGTTTTTTCCACATCGCAGCGATCGTTTCCCTCATATTCAGCATCTCCTGGATGCCATTCCCGGTACACAGACCAACGCAACCAAGGAGGCCTCGTCATCAAAACTTTAGACTGCTGTTCATGCGTTCGAGATGATGCGGAAAGCATTGCACTCTCTTTGGTCAAAGAACTGGGCATCACCTGCCGGAACGCCCATGCGGACGCAACCGGCATCGCCCGAGTAGCGATCCGGCGTATGGAACAGGCCGATGATCTGTTCTGTCGGCTCCCCTTCTGCGTGACCGTCGAGGCGGAAGCCTTTGGTGCGACCGTAAAAATACCGGACGACGATAGTGGTCCCCGATGTGACGGCTATCTATTTTCCCGCATTGAGGAGTTGCTCCAACTGGCGCCGATGGAACTCGGGCGAGGCAGAATTACCGAAGTCCTTAAGAGTATCACACTCTTGCACAAAGAAGGCCACATGGTGGCATTGAATGTGGAGGGGCCGTTGACGATCCTCGGGTTGCTCATTGATTCGGCCACGCTCTTTCGCGGTATAATTACCCACCGTCAGATTCTCGAGCAGGCCTTGAGCATTCTCGAAGAAAGTCTCGTCCGCTATATTCGACTAGGTATCCGCCATGGAGCGAGCATCATTTCCTACGCCGATCCTGCCGGTACCTTGGAGATTTTCGGACCGAAGCTCTATCGCGAGATCGTCGGCCTGAGCTCCTACCGTCTTTTACAACAGTTTGAAAGAACCGGTGAAGGCGCCATGATTCATCTTTGCGGCCGGACATCGCGCAGCCTTGAAAAGGCGGGTTTGTGCACAGCACATGCGGTGGAGATGCCGAGTGGAACAACCTATGGAAACAATCTGCGCAGTCTTATTCATGCCAACAAACCTATATTAATAGGCCACAATTGTATGAAAAGTTCACCGCTGGTGCTCAATCGGCCGATTATATGGCAGATCAGACTGACATGAGAGAATGTATGCAGAAAAAAAATCAGACCGGCTCGTTTGTATGGACGGAATTGCAGAAAAAAAGGCTGCAGGAGTTGTATGTCTCCGTTGAGCAGGAAGAACAGCACTTTCCCACGGAAGAGGATCGTGACCGGGCTTTCAAGAAAGAAGAAAACAGGCTCAAGGCTGCAGCGCGAAACCGGCTCAACAATTTTCTTGAGCACACCAAGCGGCCCGCCTTGTGTCGTTTGGAAACCCGGATTGTGGAGGCCTTAACCGGGGCAGGCTTTGTTCAGGTGACGACGCCGACCATCCTTGCCAAAAGCATGTTGGCCAAGATGACCATAGACGACAAACACGCCCTTTTTTCCCAGGTTTTCTGGCTCGATGACAAGCGATGCCTGCGGCCCATGCTCGCACCGAACCTGTATTTTGTTCTCAAAGATCTGGTTCGGTTGTGGCCCAAACCGGTACGAATCTTCGAGATTGGCTCCTGCTTTCGCAAGGAATCGCAGGGCAACAATCACCTCAGCGAGTTCACCATGCTCAATCTGGTTGAATGGGGCCTGCCGGAGGCCGAACGCCATGCACGTCTCAACGAAATGGCTCAACTGGTCATGCAGACCGCGGGCATAAAGGAATACCAGATGGAGCGCGAATCCTCTGTGGTGTACGGCGACACCGTCGATGTTGTGCACCATGGACTGGAACTGGGCTCTGGCGCCATGGGGCCGCATGTTCTCGATGGCAACTGGGGGATGACCGGTGCCTGGGTCGGCATCGGCTTTGGCCTGGAGCGCTTGACCATGATCGGGGAAGGCAGCCGCAATGTTCGCAGTGTCGGCAAGGGGCTGACATATCTCGACGGTGTCCGGCTCAATATTTGACCCCATTGCTGCTTTTTTCATTCGTACGGTAATCGATAGACGCCAAGGTGCAGATACACGTGAAAAGACTCGACCAATTACTTGATAAAGCAACCGTAGGTGAACCACTTGAGCCGGAAGACATGCTCTTTCTCCTGCGGCTTGATGCGCAAAATGAACGCCAGAAACTGTTTTCCGCCGCCAGGAAAGTGCGGCACCAACACTTCGGTAACCGGGTGGCGCTGTATGGATTTGTTTATTTTTCCACCCATTGCCGCAACGATTGCTCATTCTGCCTGTACCGGACATCCAATGTTTCCTGTCGACGCTACCGGAAAAGCCTCGACGAGATCGTTGCCGCCTCGGCAGCCCTGGCTGATTCAGGGGTGCATCTCATCGATTTGACCATGGGGGAGGACCCGGCCTATCTCAATGGCGGGCTCGAAGGTTTTGACCAACTGGTTGAGATTGTTCGCGCCGTTCGCGAGCGGACCCAACTGCCAATCATGATATCACCTGGGGTGGTGCCCGAAAACGTTCTGCGTGCGCTTAAGGAAGCGGGTGCTACCTGGTATGCATGTTATCAGGAAACCCACAACCGGGATCTGTTCAGCAAGCTTCGCCTCCAGCAGAACTATGACGAACGCTGGTCAATCAAGATTTTTGCCAAATCCATCGGCCTACTGGTCGAAGAGGGGTTGCTGGTTGGGGTAGGCGATACGACCCACGACGCTGTCCAATCCCTGCTGGCCATGGGAGAGTTGGCGGCGGACCAGGTCCGGGCCATGACCTTTGTTCCTCAGGCAGCAACACCGCTGGCCACCAGGCCCCGGATGAACAGCGACTACGAATTGAATTTGATCGCGGTGATGCGTCTTCTGTTTCCGTATTGCTGCATCCCCGCCTCCCTTGATGTGGAGGGCATCGAAGGACTTACGGCTCGACTCAACGCCGGGGCCAATGTGGTGACCTCCATCATTCCTCCCGCCTCAGGATTGCAGGGCGTATCGCAAAGCACCCTGGATATAGCCGAAGGGTTCCGCACCGTGCCCGGAGTGCAGCCAATTCTGGTAAGTTGCGGTTTACAGATGGCAACCCAGGATGAATACGCGGTATGGCTGGAGCGTTTACAAACCAGGTTGGCCGTCGAGGAAGTGCAATGAAAGTTGCCGTTTTGGGGGGACGTCTGCAGGGTGTGGAAATTGCCTACCTGGCAGGAAAGGCCGGGTGGCATGTGGTCGGGGTTGACCGCGATGCAACCGCTCCCATTGTCGGACTCTGCCAGGATTTTCACTGTTTTGACCTCATGGAGAGCGATCAGCTGACAGCGCTGCTGCAGACAGTGGATTTCGCTATTCCGGCAATGGAAGATCAGGAAGTACTCGATCATATCGACCGATGTGCTGCCTTTGCCGGAGTCCGCCTGGCCTATGATCCGGAAGCTTACCTGCTGTCGTCATCCAAGATACGATCGGATGCCCTGTTTGCTGTCCTTGGGATCCCAGCGCCCAAGCCGTGGCCGTTCTGCAGATTTCCGCTGACGGTCAAGCCTGCGACGGCGAGTGGCAGCAAAGGGGTCTGTTGTTTTGATGACGCAGACCAGTTCGAGCAGTGGCTGGCCAGCGTGGAGCATCCCGAGAGTTGGGTGAAGCAGGAGTTCCTCGCCGGTCCATCGTATTCGATCGAGGTGATTGGCGATGGAGAAAAGTATCGCACCTTCGAGATCACCGAACTGGAGATGGACGCAGGGTTTGATTGCAAGCGGGTCACCGCTCCGGTGCCAATGTCAGGTGAGCTTGCAACGGCACTCGAAGACACGGCCCTGACCCTTGCCAGATCACTACGGCTGACCGGGATTATGGACGTGGAGGTGATCCTTCATCAGGGCCAATTAAGGGTTCTGGAAATTGACGCCCGTTTTCCCAGCCAGACTCCGACCGTTGTTTATCACAGTTCGGGGATCAATCTTGTCCAGGCCCTGTGGCACGGCGGCAGGAATGGGCTGTGTTCGAATCCGGCCGCAACCACCAGGGGCGTTATCTATGAACACATCATGGTCGAAGGCGAATCGCTATCCGTTTGCGGCGAACATATCATGGCCGGGGCCGGCCCGCTTTGTGTGCACCATGATTTTTTTGGCGCCCAAGAGGCACTGACCAACTATCGTCCTGGGCGCGCCACGTGGGTAGCCACCTTAATCATGATGGGCCAGGATCTTGGCGACGCCACAGCCCTTCGTGAAAAAGTTATAGCTAACATCCGGCAATCATGCGGCATTACCACCTATGCTGACACTGCTCCTCCATCCATGCCGGAATGGATACAGCATCACCCTGTTATCGCCTGATGGAATCTGGAGAATGACGCGATTACAACAACAAGACATTATTGCACTGGGGGAGAATCTGGCCGTCTATGAAAGAAGGCTGCGAGCTGCCACCGGTTCCGGCCTCGCCGAGATCGCCGCCCATGCGCTGGCCATGACACCGATGGCGAGTGATTGCCTCCTGAAGGATACCGTGGCTGCCGTCATCCCTGTTTCCTACGGTGAAGGGCTCATCCCCGGTTTTTCGGAGGCTGTGCAGGGCATCCTCGAATTTCTTGGATGCACGGCTTTTGTGACTAGACAGGGCAATGTCAGGGGGTTGTGCGAAGCAATTGAACGGGGAGCCACCCTGCTGTTTCTTTCCGATGATGACGATTTTGTCGTCATGAACCTTGCTGCTGGCAGGACGAGCCACAACAGCGAGGCCACCGGCAGGGGTTATGGTGCGGCCCTGGACCTGATGGCCGGCGGTGTTGATGAACGTGATGTCCTGGTCATTGGCGCCGGTCCGGTTGGCCAGGCTGCCGCCCGTTATCTGGATGCCCGTGGCGGTCGCGTTACCGTCTATGATCGTGACCACGGTCGTGCCCGGTCCCTGATCGAAACGATTCCGAGCTCCCGGCTAGCACCTGATCTCGCAACTGCCTTGCAATATTGCTCGCTTATTGTCGAGGCAACGCCCTCAGCAGGCGTACTGACCCAAAAAGACCTGACGTCCCGCACCATGATTGCCGCTCCCGGAGTTCCCCTGGGGGTCGATAGTGAAGGACAGGCCTTTCTGGGCTGCAGGCTGATCCATGACGCGCTCGAAATCGGTGTTGCAACGATGCTCTACACCGTTCTCGCACCAATGACCGTTGGAGAATAACGATGGCTGGAAAATCAAATGCGGTCCTCATTAAGGATCAACTCACAGAGCCGCAGGACAAGAAAAAAAAATATTACCGGAAAAATGTCAGTTTTTTCAGGTTGGTGGAAAAAATCAAATTGTGGCCGTCGCGAAGCGGTCTGCTACACGGGGTGAAATCGATCACCGTGACCGGCAAGGTGGCGGTGGTCACCACCCACTGCGGCGAAACCTTCACTGTCTGGGACTCCAGAACATCGAAGGCTGCCCGCTGGTTGCGTAACAAGTGGTGCGCCGCTTCTTGTGGCCAGTGCAAGATTCCCCAGTGGAAAATAGAAAAATACTCTTCGACCATGATGACCCAGAAATGGGGGGCAGGCCTGTAAGTTTTTCGCCCATTTTTTCAGGGTAGGATTCCTCACAGAATGTCCATTTTTAAATAAGTAACGGTCCGTTTCCATGACGGCCACGTTACAACTGCGACCGGCAAACGGGTTGAACACAACGCCGTATTTTCATGGTGATGTAATCGGGATAACAGGAGAGAGCTTGGGGAAACCCGCAGTTGAGGTATCGGGCATCCTCATGGATGCAAGCAACAGAAAACATACTGGAGAACAAAGAGCATGAACGGAAAAGAACGAGTTTTAAAGGCATTGAGTTTTGAACCGGTGGACCGGACCCCCTGGGTCCCGTATGCAGGTGTGCAGACGGCAAATCTGATCGGCGTTGACGCCGAGGCCTATTTGTTGAGTGCTGATCATATCGTCAATGGCATTCTTAAAGCGTATGAACTCTATGAACCCGATGGGTTGCCGATTGTCTTCGATGTGCAGATGGAGGCCGAAGCACTCGGATGCACCCTGAAATGGTCCAAGAACAATCCGCCGGCGGTGGCCACTCATATTTTAGAGAGCAAGACGGTGGCCGAACTGCAACTGCCGACCGAAAAAGACGGTCGCTATCCGATCGCGCTGGAAGCGGCACGGAGAATCGTCAGCGCGCTTGGCGACAAGGTCGCCCTGTACGGGCTGATCTGCGGACCCTTTACCCTGGCGTTGCATTTGAAAGGGACGAAACTGTTCTCCGAAATGATGAAACAGCATGATAAGGTCGATGAAGTCATGGCCTTCTGTAATCAGGTCTGCATGGATTTATCGAGAATGTACGCGCAAACCGGGGTCGATATCATTGCCGTGGTGGATCCGATGACCTCGCAGATCGCTCCCAAGCATTTTGATCGTTTTGTCAAAGGCCCAACCACGGAACTGAACCGCTATGTGCGTGGTTTGGGACTTAAGGTCACCAGCTTCTGCTGCGGTAATGCCACCAAGAACATCGAACTGATGTGTCAGACCGAAACCGACGGCATCGCCTTTGATGAAAATGTCGATCTGGCCTTTGCCAAGGACATCGCCAGCACCTACCGTGTGTCCTATGGCGGTAACCTACCCCTGACCACGGTCATGATGTTCGGCTCGCCCCTGGAGAATGTCGAGGAAGCCCGCCGCGAGCTGGAAATCGCTCAAGGTTTGGGCTATATCCTTTCCCCCGGCTGTGACATCCCGTACGACACCCCGATCAACAATCTTGTGGCAATTTCTAACTTCATCAACGGCAAGCCATCCTCCTTGAATCTGCTGGAATCGGAGCAGCAGTACAAGGCGGATGATGAAACGAAATTTGAAGACGTGGAGATCAAGCCTGGCCAAGTGTTCATCGAAATCGTCACCCTGGATTCGGAAGGCTGCCCCCCTTGTCAATATATGTGTGAGGCGGTGAAAGGTGTGCAGAATCAATACAGCGGGAGGATGACCTGGCGGGAAACACTAGTGAAAACAAGGACCGGCATCAAACGGATGGCAACGCTTGGCGTTAAAAACCTGCCGGCAATCCTCATCAACAACGAGGTGGTGTTTGACAACATCATCCCATCTGAAAGTGAACTGGTCGAAGCAATCGAAAAACGCATCGGCTAACAAGCTTGCCCCGCCAGGAATTTGACCGCTTCTGGCGGGGTGTTTTAATCATGAGGTGTACCTATGCCCAACCAACCCATACGCTTGTATCTGCTCACCGGTTTTCTCGGTGCAGGTAAAACAACGCTGCTCAAGCGCATTATCGATCATCTCCACGCGAAAAAGATCGGCATTCTGATGAATGAATTTGGCAGCATCAGCGTCGATGGTGTCCTATTGCAGGAGCATGGCATCGATATTGTCGAAATCAACAATGGTTCAGTCTTCTGCAGCTGTCTTAAGGGGGCTTTCATTGATGCGCTGGTCGCTTACTCCGAATTGCCGATTGAGTATCTGTTTGTCGAAACTTCAGGCATGGCCGATCCCTCAAATATCGAACCGATTCTGACTAATGTTATCGGCAAGGTGAAGGGCAAGGCTTATAACTATTGCGGGTCGATCTGCCTGGTGGACGGGGCCAACTTTCTGGAACAGGTTGATGTCCTTGCCGCTCTCGAACGGCAGGTGGCAGCGAGTAGCCTGATCGTTATCAATAAACTGGACATGGTGGACGACGAGATGGCGGCGGCTGTTGACGCAAAGGTGCGTCAACTCAACCCGGAGGCTGAACTGGTCCCGGCCCGGCATGGCGACATTGAGCTCGACTTCCTGGACCGGCCGCTGAAGGCCGTGCATTCACCGGCGAAGGTAGAGAGTTGCAACACCCCGTTCAACCGGCCCACCGCCCATGTAATCACCGCGACGGGCATCTATAACCGTGATGCTTTTAAAGCCTTTGTCGAAGCCATGGTTCCTTTAGCACTGCGAATGAAAGGCTTTTTTCTGTTGGACGATGGTTGGCGCCAGGTGGATGCGGTTGGGCCCCATATTGAAATCCGACCGACATCCATCCCGCGTACGATCTCGGAACTGGTGATCATTTCCGACAAGGGGTTCTTAGCACTTACGGCTGTGTATGGTCAGTGGGATCAGCACTTTGCAGGCCGTGAAATGACGCTCAGCTGAACCAGCAAAAGGACAGATCCTCAACACGTGGTGCGGCGGCACAAAAAACGCCTAGGTATCGCGTCGGCCAGGTTGTTTGATATAGAGTTTGTGTTGGCTCGGTGGGAGCGTAGCCGTTTTCCGGTTTGCAGATTTCAGAATTTGGCGAACCGTTTCAATGGAAATGGATCTGCCAATTTTCCCCCTGGCCTGTTCGGTTAAATGGGCCAGGGTCCAATTTTTCAGGTCTTCCGGCTGAGTGCAGGCCAGCTTGATAATCTCCAGCCGTTCCTCTTCTGTAAAGGTTTCGGGGGCGCCGCTCCTTTCAAAGTCGACGATCCCCTCCATCCGTTTTTCGGCGAATCTGTGCCTCCATTTACGGCAGGTTTTCTCAGAGACATTGAGTAACTTAGCTATTTCCGTACTCTCCATGCCTTCGGCTGCCATCAGAATAATCGTAGAACGAAGATACATCCGTTTCTCAGTTTTCTGCCCTTTTGCATTTTTTTCAAGCTCGATTCGCTCTGCATCGGACAGATAAATTGCCGGTGACACTCTGGGCATAACGGTTCAACCTGGCGCGGCGGGGAGAGGCATTGCCGAGGTCTGATTCGCATCCTGCCCTGACGTGTATGGCGTGTCGTGAAACGCGCATGGTTTTTCTGCAGTGTTTCGGCACGGATCAGGCGTTGCAATTGGGTGGGGGGGGATCATGACTGGTTCACGCTCCCTCGTGCCCTTCTAATTTCAGCCATGAGCGCCTTGGCCAGTTCGACCGCCTGGCCAGCGGTTTCCGCATAGGCATCCCCGCCAATAGTTTGCACCCAATCCGCTGAGACAGGCGCCCCGCCAAACATGCATTTGAATTGAGCCCGGATGCCTTCTTCCTCCAGGGCCTGAACGATGTCACGCTGCGCGATCATGGTGGTCCGCATCAGGGCCGCTCCTATAATAATATCGACCTCAAGCTTTCTAGCCTTGCTGACCACCTCTTCACTGGAGACATCCCGACCAAGATCGAAAACCTCAAAACCACTGGCCGATAGCATGGTCTTGACGATGTTTTTGCCGATATCGTGGATATCGCCCTGCACGGTACAGATTAAAATCCTGCCCTGTGATAGTTTGTCACGGCTTTTTGGTGGCAGGGACTCGGTTAGGACGTGTGCGCCTGCTTCAAAGGCATCGGCCGCCACCAGTAGTTGCGGGACGAAGGCTTCACCGTCATCGAAAAGGTCACTGACCGTTTTCATCCCTTTTGCCAGACCATCATTCAAGGCGACGACAGGATCGGTCCCTGCGGCTATCGCGTCTTTCGCAGCAGTTTCGGCAAGCGAGGACTCCATTTTTTCAACAGCTTTCTGGAGGTTGCGTAGGATTTTATCGGGCCGCATCTGCCTCTTCTCCGCACTTTGATTACTATTGTCGCTTCGCTTGCTACTGTCGGCACATCTTCGTTTCATTTGTGATGCAACCAGCTGTACCGCAACAATCCAAATATTCACCGAAACCGGAGAAAACAACCGTCGCAAAGGCAGATAGTCCACCTCAAAACAGTTCTGCCAAAAAACTCGCACCAAAAGAAACTTTGCACATCGACCTGGCAGCGAGAATGGTGTTTTGGGGACTGATCTCGGCTTAAGCTGCTCACGGGGAAACAGGACAGGAGGTTATTCAGTTTATATACGGAAAAATTGTCAATTTCAATAAATTCATTACCGCTATGCAATATGCATCAAACCAACACCCAATTTCTAATCATTATTGTAAATAATTTGTATTTCACTATACATAACTGTAATACACATAGTGTTAAATATTTATTTTGCCGTTAGCATGTGAAAAATATTGCGAGCCGCATTTGATCATGCTACAGCGAGTCAAATGCTATCCAGCAAATACGTTCCGCTATTCTTTCGAAACTGATGGCTACAACCAGGATCCCCTGGTTTTTTTTGAACTTTATAACGGAATTTTTTTACTGGAATTTTAAGCAGGCGCGGAAGACAGAAAATGAAACACGTTGCAAGGGAGAATCTATGAGCCAGGAAGAGATTTTAGCACGACTCAAGTCCGCCATTGAGGAGATGGACAGCGAGTTGGCGGAAGCCGCCGCCAGCGACGCGGTGGCGGCAGGTATCGAACCGTTGATCGCCATCAACGATGGGCTCGCCAAAGGGATGCAGACCATGAGCGACCTTTTTGATGAAGGCGAGATGTTCGTGCCCCAATTGGTGGTGGCGGCCGAGGCCTTTGAGGCGGCGGTCACCATTTTAAAGGCGGCTATTCCCGAGGCGGACAAGCACACCGCTGTTCGGGGCAAGGTGCTGATCTGCACCGTTCAGGGCGATATCCACGATATCGGCAAAAACATCGTCAAGACCATGCTGTCGGCCAGCGGTTTTGAGGTGTTCGATCTTGGTCGGGACGTGGCCACCGAGACCGTGGTGGAAAAGGCCAAAGAATTGCAAGTGGATATTATTGCGGGTGCGGCCTTGATGACCACGACTATGCCGAGTCAGCGGGATATCATCACGATTCTCAAGGAGGAAGGAATCCGTGATCAGTTCAAATGCATGTTTGGAGGAGCACCTGTTTCTCCGGAATGGGTGGAAAAGATTGGCGGTGACGCCTATGCGGAAACCGCTTCGGAAGCAGTGACTAAAGCAAAGGCCTTAATGGTCGAGTTAGGGAGGTGAACCGGATGGCGATAGCAAAGAAACTGACTGTGTTCGACGTCTATGAACGGGCGAAGACCGGTCCGAAGGTCGATGAAAACGACTGGGACTTCAAGATCATACCTCAGACGGCGGCACGCCTGAAAGAGAAGTATGGCATCAAGATGGACAAGAAGACCATCATTCCGACCGACAAGAAGTTGATGGACAACCTGTTTCAGGCTGGCCTGGAGATGCTGGTGGAGTGCGGCATCTACTGTATCGATACCAAGCGGGTGATCAAATACAGCCGGGAAGAGGTGCTGACCGCGATCAAGACCGCGCCGACCCGAGCGATCTATGGCGAGGGCAACCAGGCAGTGGTGCTGACCAACCGCACCTACAACGACAAACGGCCGCCGATCATTCAGGGCGGTCCGACAGGAGCGCCCTGTACCGAGGAGATGTTCCTGGCCATTCATCAGTCGTATGCCCAGGAACCGCTGGTGGACACCATTGTTGACGGTGTGCTCCAGACGATCAAGGGATATGACCCAACACCGGGCAGCCCTTGGGAGATTGCCGCGGTGAAATCGGAGGCACTCCTGGTACGGATGGCGCAAGAGCGTGCCGGCCGCACCGGGATGGGGTTGTAGGGTAACGAAACTTCACTCACCGCCGCGGGCGTTATAGCCGCAGATTTTCCCGGCGGGATGAGGCAGTCTGACAGTCATGAAGTATCCCAGCTCAATGAGTTGAAAATCGATGTAGGTGCATTGGTTTTCACCGCTCATTATGTACTGGCCGGCGATATGATCATGAGCGAACAGATGCCCATTTATGGCGGTTATGCTGGTGGACTGGAAGAGACGACGATTGTCGATGTCGCCGCCCATATCAATGCCTTTGTCATGGTGCATGCAACCTGGCATCTGGACGGACCTGTCCATGTGCGCTGGGGCATCACCACGGCACGCGAAGCGCTTGCAGTTGCAGGACATTGCGCTATGGCGATTGAGGCCAACACCAACCTGATGTTAGGTAATCAGTACTACACACTGGCCGGGCCCTGCACGGTTATGTGTTTGTTGGAGACCGCTGCCCAGGCGATCACCGATACCGCTTCCGGACGCGAGGTGCTTTCGGGAGTGGCGGCGAGCAAGGGTGTGGCGACCAACTTCACTACCGGGCTGGAAGCACGGATGATGGCCGAGGCCTCGCATGCGGTGTTGGGCATGGAGACGGCCAAGGTCAACGAGATCCTCGATAAACTGATCTCGCTCTACGAAAAAGATTACAAAACTGCGCCCAAAGGTAAACCCTTTGAGGAATGCTATGATGTGGTCAAACTGGTCCCCACCCAAGAGTACCTCGACGTCTACGATCAGGCTGTCGAGATCCTCTCAGGACTCGGACTCGATTATTGGAAAAAGGAAGGAGTGTGACCATGAAATTTATTACCGCGATAATCAAACCTTTTAAGTTGAATGAGGTACGGGAAAGCCTGACAGCGCTTGGCGTCAAGGGCGTAACCGTAACGGAGGTCAAAGGCTTCGGTCGCCAGAAAGGTCATACCGAAATGTATCGAGGCGCTGAGTATGTCATCGAATTCATTCCCAAACTTAAGGTAGAGGTGGCTATTGATGACAGCCAACTCGATCAAGTAATCGATGGAATTAAAAAGGCGGCCTGCACCGATAAGATCGGTGATGGTAAAATTTTTGTTTTTGATCTTGAACACGTAATGCGTATCAGAACCGGCGAAACTGGTCCGGATGCGCTTTGATCTAAAAGGAGCCCGTCGATGAATAAACTTGCGTTTTTATCCCCTCTCATGGTGGCCGCCTTAACCGTCGTGGCCGCCAGTACTGGTTTTGCTGAAGAAGCAGCTACCGTAGTTGCAGCTGCCCCCGTTCCGAATAAAGGCGACACCGCCTGGATGATATCTGCCACTTTGTTGGTTGTTATGATGGCCGTTCCCGGACTGGGCCTGTTCTATGGTGGCATGGTCCGCGCCAAGAATATGCTTTCTGTACTCATGCAAACCTTTGTCATTTTTAGCTTGCTTGGAGTCCTTTGGGCCCTCTACGGCTACAGCATTGCCTTCACTGAAGGTAATGCCTTTTTCGGGGGACTGAGCAGGGCCTTTCTCATGGGGGTGACCCCGGAAAGCACGGTTGCCACCTTCACAAAAGGGGTTGTCATTCCAGAATATATTTTTATAGCCTTTCAGTTAACTTTCTCCGCGATCACCCCTGCTCTTATCGTAGGTGCATTTGCTGAGCGCATCAAGTTCTCCGCAGTTCTGGCGTTTATGGTGCTTTGGTTTACTTTTTCTTATCTTCCGATTGCCCACATGGTCTGGTACTGGGCAGGACCTGACGCCTATACCGATGCGGCGGCAGCCGCCAAAGCTGGGGAAACTGCAGGGTTTCTCTTTCAGAAAGGTGCACTTGATTTTGCTGGCGGCACAGTGGTCCATATCAATGCCGGTATTTCCGCCCTGATCGGGGCCTTTATGATTGGCAAACGGTCCGGTTACGGTCGCGAATCCATGCCCCCACACAGCCTGACTATGACAATGGCTGGCGCCTCGCTGCTCTGGGTTGGTTGGTTCGGTTTTAATGCAGGGTCCGCTTTGGAAGCATCAGGAGGAGCAACTCTGGCATTTTTCAACACTTTGATTGCCACCTGCGCGGCTACAGTTTCCTGGACGCTCGTCGAGTGGGTGCTCAAAGGGAAACCTTCCATGCTAGGGGCTGTTTCAGGGGCAATCGCCGGCTTGGTTGTGATCACCCCAGCTTGCGGTTTTGTTGGACCGATGGGCGCGATTTTCATGGGATTGCTGGTCGGCATCGTCTGTTATTGGGGCGTCAATGGCCTGAAACGTATGCTGGGTATGGATGACTCACTGGACGTCTTTGGCGTCCACTGTCTTGGCGGTATCCTTGGGGCCCTATTAACGGGTGTCTTTTGTTCTCCCACACTTGGAGGTACCGGCGTGTATGATTACGTAGCTAATGCTGTTGGTGAATATGACATGGTTGCACAGGTAACCTCCCAGTGCTGGGGCGTTGCCACGGCTCTCATCTGGTCTGGAGTTGTTTCTTTTATTGCTTTTAAAGTGGTTGATTTGACTATAGGTCTACGCGTGAGCGAAGAAGACGAACGGGAAGGCCTCGACCTCTCCACTCATGGCGAGCGGGCATATCACGACTGACGAAAGAAAATTCTTCAAGAGGTAGGTTGTGCCGCAACCTACGATGTCAGCGGCACCTCGTTAAAAAGAGTTGGCAACCTGCCACCAGAAACACAATGTCAGAATCGGCCCGGGACTCCCTACAGGGTTTTCGGGCCGATCTGTTTCAATCGTGATTTTTTTCCGGAGTAATGCATTTAACACCATGATTATTAAAGAATTCTGCCCGGAATCTTAACACGCTACGATTCCTCCGCTTAAAAAGACAGTATTGGCAATTCTGCCGTTCCTTATTGTCCTAGCGGTTTGGCAGATTGCCGCTTTATCTGTCCTTTCTTTTCGAGGAGTGGCTTTCCCCACGCCATGGCAGACGTTACTCCGACTGGTCAGCTTGTTTACCGGAGAGCGATTTCTCGATTAACCGCCGTTCGATGGCCTTGTAAAGGTGTCTTTGAAGGTGATGGCATAAATGATTTCTTCTTGGTCGATTTCCATAAGTCCTCCTTCTGGTTGAAATAAAAAAAGCCCCCTGATCGAGTTGACCAGAGGACTTGGGTAGGTAGCTGAAGAGACTCAGCTTATTTCATATAAGATGTTGAGGTGTGCGCGGTTCAGTCCAGAGCGCTCAATATCTCCTTGGCGGTATTCTCGGTAGCCGTCTTGATCGCCACCTCTGAGATGTGGGCATACTTCTGGGTCGTCTTGAGGTCTGCATGGCCCAGCATCTTCTGGACCTCGAACAAACTGGCTCCACCGGCTAGGCTCAACGAGGCAAAGCTGTGGCGAAGGTCATGGATACGCAGATTGCCCAGGCCAGCCTTCTTCTTCACCGCTTTGAATGTCTTGTTCGGGTTGGTCAGATGTGACCGCGGTAGATTTCCAGGAAACACATAGGTGTTCACCTTCAGGCTATCGAGTTCCCGGAGCACCGATTGCGCTAGGGTATTGAGGTCTCCAAACCGCGACTTCCGACTCTTGGCGTTCTTCTGCCGGATATGAAGCTGCTGGAAATCAGGAGTTACATCCTGCCACTGTATCCGAACCACCTCGCCTCGCCGTAGCCCGGTGAACAGGAGGAACTTGATGAGCAGGGCAGAGATGTTTCCCATGAAACCATCCAATACCTCTAGAAGCCGCTTGATTTCCTCCTTGGACAAGAATCGCTCTCTTCCTGTGCTCTCGGAACTTCTTGATGCTTTTTAAGGGGTTCTAACCCTCGAACACCTCCAACTCGATGGCCAGGGAGAAGATTTTAGAGATGAGGGAGATATGGCGGTTGCTGGTGGCTCCAGACGACCGATCCTGAATCTTCATGATCTTTTCCTGGATGGCCCTTCTGCTGATGGCACTAAGCTGGTCATTGCCGAACTCCGACAACCAGTCGTGCTTGAGCATCCGGTCATCGTCTCGCCATGACTTCTTGTGCGCCCTTGCCCACTTCATATAGGACTCCTCGACAAAGGTATGAAAGGTTGGGGCGTACTTCTTCTTGTGCCGTTCCTCCAAGGGATCGAGCCCCTTGGCAATCATCCCCCGATAATTCCTGGCGATGGCTCGTGCCTCTGGCAGCGGGAGGCAATCGAAGTCGGCAATCTTGATGACCCGCTTTCTGCCGTTGAACCAGTATCGGAGATGGAAGCTCTTCCTGCCGGTCTTAGAAACGAACACCCGCAGGCCTATTACTTCGGTATCTGAATACTCTTGATCTGTGGCCGGTGAGCTACGGTCATGTGTGGGCAGCGATTTGATATTCTTCGCGGTGAACTGAAACCGTCGCGAAACTGTTGGCATGTCTTATCCTCCTCTTTTTATGGACAAAAAAAGGGGACCACTGGAGGATAAGTCCGTTGGTCCCGTATCATCGTTGATTGGCAGGGTTGAAAACCGCTTCGGGCTACCCTGATTTCCGGTCACTCTCCTGTAGGCTGAGTTTCCTCCGGCGCTGGTATTAGTTCGTTCGAGTCCTTGAGTTTTGATTTGGTTTTCCGGTTTAGCAGGCTGTTGAAAAAGTCTAAAATGACGCTAAACACCCACTATGAATAGAATCTTTACTCGGCATCATACAATATGTGGTGTAGCGATCGAGCCCAAGATCCCTTTTTCAACAACCTGTTAGGGCTGGAGGCAGGGATTGAATCTTCTGTTCGAGGGAGCCCCAGTCTCCGAGGGTCAACACGACCGGTTTTCCTGGCAGGAGTGAAATGACACCTTCCGCCTTCAGTATGGTAGCAAGGTATCCGTGGTTGTTGGCATTGCGTCGGTGGAAGAGATCCTTGAACACCATCAATGAAAAGGGCTGACCTGCCTTTGGGCTCAACACAGAGCGAATAAGGGTAAGAGGCAGCCACTCATTGCTGTATGCCCCGGAACTGGCATTAGCAGAGATGCGGATGTGACCGTTCCCCGCCTCATCGGTGCCAAGTTCGTAGGAGAGGTCACCGACGCCTCTGGCGCTGAGCTTTGGGCAGGTCCCTTGATATACGGTTTTGATGATGTCTTTGGCTGGCTTACTGGGCTTTACGGAAGATTTGCTCATAGTATTCTCCTCTGGAAATAAAAAAGCCATGAAATAACAGGGCGCTATGCCGATTTATCCATGGCTCAACTTAAAGGTTATTTGAAATGGCCTTATTTATTGGGTCTGGCGAAAATCGATCCTACTGTCATGGCCAAGGTGCTTGTTTGGGTATTTCTACTATCCATTAAATGTACGAAATTACTGTATTGAAAATATGTCTACATCTAAGCATACTAATTATAGAAATTAAATCAGTATAATAAATAATTGTAATGATGCGATATTGAGATATTTCAATAAAATTAAATGAACAGGAGGTTAATCATGAATGATGAAATGGCTCGTAGAGATTTTATAAAATATTCAGTTGTAACAGGTATGTTAATAGCATCTGGCGAGATGATGAACACCAGTTCTTTTGCAGAAGATAAAACAAAGATAAATGAAGTCGATAAAGTTGCTGTATGGGTATTGGCGGACAACTACTATGATGCTTTAAGGCCTGATAGCAAAATAACGAAAAGGTTCCGCGTTACACCTGGTAAATCGATGCATGCTGAACACGGTCTAGCCTATTACATAGAGACCGTCATCAACGGGAAAACGAGTTCCTGTATGTTCGATTATGGGCTTGATCCTGTAGGTGTGATGAACAACATTACGCTTTTGGGACTAGACCTCGGCAAGGCAAATGCCTTTTGCCTGAGCCACGGTCACTTCGATCATTATTCAAGTGCTATCAATATCCTAAAGCAGAATCAGTCACGTATTTCGGGAGGAACGCCTTTCTATGTAGGCGAGGAGGCATTTTCCCACCGGTATGGACTCAGGCCCGGAAGCACTGAGCCTAATGATCTCGGGCAACTGAGAAAAGAGGATATTGAAGCCCTTGGACTGAAGGTCATCGAGGTTAACAAACCCGTTGAGATCATTCCAGGTGCATATTTCACAGGGAATATTGAGCGAGTTACAACGTACGAAAAGGTGCCGCCCACTCTGCTCATAAGCCGTCAAGACAAGACTGTACCCGATGATTTTCGGGGTGAGCAGGCACTCGTTTTCAATGTAAGAGGGAAAGGACTGGTGGTCCTGTCAGGCTGCGCTCATGCTGGCATCGTAAACACGGTTAAACATGCTCAAAAGATTACCGGAGCTGAAAAGGTCCACGCAATTATGGGCGGTTGTCATCTGGTCAATGCAAAACCTGAAATTATTCAGAATACAGTGGCGGATATCAAGGCCATGAAGCCTGATTACATAGTACCTACGCATTGTACTGGCTTCGAAGCAATGGTTGCCTTCAGCAAAGAAATGCCCAATGAATTCATCATGAATACGGCTGGCACACAATTCATCTTTACCGCCTAATTGCCTCATTCAAATGGTTATAATTATTGCAGCTCGATAGCTGTATAGCAATTTAGGGTGAATAACCGCCCAAACTATGAAAGGAGAAACACTATGAAGGGATATATCAAAGGCCTGGTGGTAGCGGTGCAATTCCTTGTCATTTTTAGTTTCGGCATGGTGTTCGGATTCTCGGATGTTTTGGCCAAAGAAAAGGGAGGCGCTCTGGAGAAACAGATTCAGGGAACTTGGACCCTTGTGTCAATTTTCGTTGAAAAGGATGGGGAAAAGATCGATGTGTTCGGCGCCAATCCAAGGGGTTCAATGATTTTGACCCCAAATGGCCGTTTCTCGGTGATCATGATGAAATCAAGCCTCCCAAAATTCGCCGCTAGTAGCCGTGTAAAAGGAACCACCGAGGAAAATCAAGCCGTTGTTCAAGGGTCACTTGCCTGGTTCGGGAGCTACAAAATAGCGAATGCAAAGGAGAATATTGTAGTCTTTAACATAGAGGGAAGCACTTACCCGAACTGGACGGGTGAAGAACAGAAGCTGGTTATGACTGTCACAGGAGATGAAATGAAGGTCATTAATCCCGCAGCTGCCGTTGGCGGTAAAGGTTATCCCACCTGGAAGCGAGTCAAATAGCGCCTCACCAGTAAACGCTGGAAGAAAACCCTGTGAGCAAGGCTTAGCGTTATGTCTGCCGCTCGCTCCCGCTGACCGGAAGGCGACCGGAAACGGCAGAGGCATATACAACCGCAACCGGGTTTTGGTGTCTTGAGGAATGATCGTTAAATTGAGAGGATACCGATTCAAGAATATCAATGAGTTGAAGCTATAATTGTCCCGCTATTCCCAGACCCTTCTTTTGCATGATTGACACCCTCACCATCGAATTTATATTTTATCCAAGGTGTTAGCTGTGCCTAAATTTTTCAACTAATTGAGGTGACCGTCATGAAAGGATATGAACATCTAGTTAGGGTAACTGATAAAGAAGGAAGGGTTTTTGTCTGCAAATTGGACTGTGAAGTGGGAAGCGAGTCTAAATGCTCATGGGATAATGAATGGGAAGGCCCGACGAGGTTTGAGGAGTTGTCAGAACATGAGCGCAATAGTTGTATGAGAGTTGATTAGGCCATTGGTACTTATGATTTATAACCTACTGCCGGGTCTGAAACATTGACCTATAAACTGAGGTGCTGCCATGAAACCTCATGAATGTTTAGTTTTAGTTAAGGATAATTTAGGAGATAAATTCATCTGCAAACTGGATGGTTTTTGCTCCTTGGATAAATGCAAAGATGTTGTTTTCACGTTAGATGGCAACCGAAAAGTTCCAACAAAAACTGAGGATTTATCAGCGCATGAGCGTAGAAGTTGCCGGGATTTTGGCCCGACATCTGGAGCGTAGGCAGCGTTAACACTGTCTATTGTTTCGGTATGCACCACGGATTTTATACGGTTTTGATGGGGTCTTTGGCTGGCTTACTGGGCTTTACGGGAGGTTTGCTCATGGGGTTTCTCCTCTGAGAAATAAAAAAGCCATGAAATAACAGGGCAATATGCCGAGTTATCCATGGCTTGGTAAGGATAATAGAAATGGTTTTTATAAGATCATTGGTCCTAAAGGAAATCTGGACAAGAGGCGTGGATTCTGAAAAACGCTATCTGGATATCTTTATGTTTACTTAATAACGGCTTACCAGCGGTGATAATCTCCAAGATAATTATCCATGCAGCGTTGGAAGCGATGGCCGCCAACACGATAGCTATTAGCACAGATGTGATAGGCACGCCTATGGCGCTCTTTGTAAACACGCTTTTCGCGGCTGTGGTGATCTCTATTTTCATAATAATCACTGCCGCTAGCAGATGCGATTGAGAATGATCCAGCCCCCATTATCACACTGAAGGTAAGGGCCACAGTACAAATAGCTCGGACAAGTCGTTTCATGAGTGAACACCTGATAGAAATAGTTGTGCTGACAACGTCTCTATATTGAATTGAGCAACGGTTATCTTCTTTCATGATATCCCCTGTCTCTGTAGTGGTCATATCCATGTCTGCCGCCTCCACGCCCATATCCATCATGCCACGGCCCTGGCCAGCAGCACCCACCAAGCGATACAAGCATTGTCACCAGGGCCACGCCCAAAATAATTATTCTCTTCATTGTGCACACCATTGATTTTTTGTTGAAAGGTTAAGCCGTCTTCTGAGGGTATCGTGTAGGGAGCGGGCGGTTCCATGACAGTTTTTTTTGTGTGAGATGAAGGAATGAGAATCCCTTGAACAATCAAATTTTATCGCAGGAGATATCTTTTGAAGAGCATGCGGCATGCCATTTGCTTTGGTGGGGGTGATTTTAAATAAAAGTCTAATTAATCAATATGATATGCTGAATATTTTAAAGCCATTTGGTTCGACAGTGAGGTCTGCTGGATAATTATTACTCAGAGCCATTCTGTTTGTGTATTTGTTACTCACTCCCGTTTACTCCAACTGCATCTGAGCAAGTTTTGGCTTTCCGGTTTGGGGTTGGAGGTACGGATTGTATCTTCAGATCAAGAGGCCCCCAGTCCCTAAGAACCCCCCGGTAGGTGCGGTGGGAAGTTATGTCTTGTTTTTGGTCCCGCTGACCGGAGGACGACCGGAAAGGTTGGAGGCATATGCAGCCGCAACCGGGCTTTTTGTGTCTTGAGGAAGGAACGTTAGCTTGAGAGGATGTTCTTTAATCGAAAAGAAACGAGGAGCAATTCAAGGTGGGAATATGAGGGAGGTTGCTGATAATTTGTGGGATTTATAAAATGGGGGTTGTTTGTGGCGACCGGAAGCTGACCGGAGGAATAAAAAAAGCACCTAACGATTACTCGCTAAGTGCTTGATTTAAATGGTGCCGAGACCAGGATTTGAACCAGGGACACACGGATTTTCAGTCCGTTGCTCTACCGACTGAGCTATCTCGGCACCCGAATTTGAAGGCCTGCATACTTAGCAAGAAGGGGGGTTGATTGTCAACAAATTTTTATTTTTTATTCTCTGAGAATAAATCCCCAAGGTCAATATCGAATTTATCCAGGGCGGTTCCAGTTTTTACCGACGGCAAGTAGCGTTTGCCGGCGGCACTGCCGCTGACCAGTTTGGAAGGGGTGTCAAGATCCAATCCGTTAAAGTGAAGATCTTCAAGGCCTGACTGACTCTTGGAAGGGGGAGAGGGAGGGGGCGAAGGATGGGGTTGCGAAAGAGTTGCGACCGGCTCCAGATCGCTCAAAACAAGTTGCTCCTCGAAATGGATGGGCTCGGATCTCTCCTGGATTGGAGGAGCCAAATCAGAAATATCAAGATCGCCAAAGTCCACCGATGGCAATGGAGACTTCAGGTCATCCGATTGTTCGCCCAACTCGAGCGTAAACTCATCTCGAGGGGAAACCTCGGAGAGATCGTCTAATTCCATCCGTTCTTCTTGCATTTGGGGGAATTCGATTTCTTTTCGCTGCAGTGCTGGCTCAACTCCCTGGTCGAGCACAAATTCATCCTCGGTGCTTTCTCCGAGTTCAAATACCCCCTCGTCGTCAAAGAGCGTATCGACCTCTTTTTCTCCTCCCCGTGGTACGGAGAACGAGTCAGCTCCTTGGTCCGATGATGCTATTTTCAAGAACAAGGGAGGGGTGGCATCATAAGTTGTCCCATTGATATCGGCAACGATGTCGCCGATATACTTGAGACACTTCTTGCACGTTTCTAGGTGATCAAACGAAATAAAGCCGCATTTGGGGCAACGCATATCTTCGCCTTTAGGATGAATAGAGCCTCCGGTTACGGAGAGCATGAGAGGACGAAACTTAACTGTTGCGATGATTATCGCACAGGAACCAGGGGAAAATCAAGGCGGGAAGAAAAAAATATCCGCAAAGGTTCAAACTTTCCCTTGAGAACGTCTTTTTGTCCCTGCTGGCATCAAGAAATGGTTTGGCTGCGCCGCTGCGTACGCAGAGGTGTTCGCATAAAATAACCTTTGGAAAGCTGTGGTTAGCTGTGCTGGCCGAATCGGTCGTAGCTGACTTGGCTGAAACAGAGCGATGAACGCGGATGGCCGCTCTTGGTGTCCACCGGATAGCCTATGCCGACCATTGCCAGCACCATCATTCCGTCAGGCAGGCCGAGCAGATCGGCGAGATAGGCCTGTGAGCTTGTTCCATCCTCGCGTTGCCGTAGCCGGATCTGCACCCAGCAGCTGCCCAGACCGAGATCGGTGGCCTGCAGATGCAGCAGAGTGGCGGCAATCGAGGCGTCCTCAACCCAGACGTCACTCTTGGCAGGGTCGGCGCAAACCACAATCGCCAGTGGGGCGCCTTGGAGAAAGGTCGCGCCGTGGGCCTTGGCAGCCGCCAGTTTGTCCAGCCGCTCCCGGTCGGTAACCACGATAAACTCCCAGGGGTTATTGCCCTTGGACGAGGGCGAGCGGAGCGCCGCTTCCAGGAGCAGATCGAGTTTTTCCGGCTCGACCGGCTGGTCGGTGAATCGGCGGACGCTTCGGCGGGTGCGTAAGAGATCGATCAACATGGCATACCTCACTTGTTCAATGTCGATTTATGTCAATGCTGCTGCAATTTCCCGTTGGATGGCTCTGATGCAGGCGTCGGGGTCGGTGGCGTCGCGGATGGGCCGGCCAATGACCAGATAGTCGGCACCGTCGGCAATAGCCTGACCCGGCGTCGCTACGCGCTGCTGGTCGTGCAGATCGGCCCCTGCCGGGCGTATGCCAGGAGTGACCATGAGAAAGTCCTGGCCCAGCCGCTGCCGCAACAAGGTCGCTTCACGCGCCGAGCAGACCACTCCATGGCAGCCAAGCTTGAGCACGGTTTCGGCCCGCTGCAGAACCAGATCATCCACCGAACCCTGATAATTGAGCTCGTTTACCTGTTCGGCTCCGAAACTGGTCAACACCGTGACCGCTAGGATCTGCACCCCGCTCTCGGCAGCCAGGGCCGCTTCCACCACCGGGCCATAGCCGTGCACCGTGGTCAGGGCGATGCCCCGGTCGGCGAACTGCTGCACCGCCAGCCGTACCGTGGCCGGGATGTCGTAGAGCTTGAGGTCAAGCATGACCTTGCAGTTCTTGCGGACGATGTAGTCGATCACCGGCCAGCCGCCGGCAAAAAACAGCTGCAGGCCGACTTTAAAGAAACGGATTTGCCCGGCCAGCCGGTCCACCAAGGCAAGAGCCTCGCGGGGATCGGCCAAATCCAGGGCAAAGATAATGCGCTCTTCCAGGGGAATCGTTGACGTCTTCATGCCCGGATCATCTCCTCTTTGAGCATGCGATCGGCAAAGTCGAGGACAAACTGGCGCTGGGCCGGGGTGGCCCAGGCGATGCAGGAGCAGTGCATGTTGCTGGCGCCGCGCACCAGCAGCTCGAAGCGCAGCGAACTCTGCTCCAGGATCACGGTGAAGGTGAAGGGGCCGCATTGCTCGTGGCCTTGCTGTTCCGGTCCAAGGAGGTCCGGGGGGACACCGAGGAAAAAAACACCTTCCAGGCCGCCCGGCTTCAAGGTGCGCTTGAGGTAGCTGTCAAGGTTGTCGCGTTCGAGAAAGGAGATCTCGTCGATCATGTACTGGCGCATAGTGTCGGTCCTACAAATACCAATCGTGAAGGGATTACAGATATTCGGCCGCCAGCGAGGCTAGGTGGCTGCGCTCGGAACGGGTCAGGGTGATGTGGCCGCAGGCCTCCTGGCCCTTGAGCCGCTCCACCGTGTAGCTGAGACCATTGCTGCTGGCGTCGAGATACGGGTTGTCGATCTGCTCGGGATCGCCGGTGAGCACCATTTTGGTGCCTTCTCCGGCCCGGCTGATGATGGTTTTGACCTCGTGCGGGGTCAGGTTCTGGGCCTCGTCGATGATCACGTACTGGCGGGAGATCGAGCGGCCGCGAATATAGGTCAGGGCCTCGAGTTCGATCCGCTCTTCCCGGAGCAGCCGTTTGATGCCCAACTCGGCGGCCGCGTCCTGCTTACCGCCATTGGCCAGGCCCATCAGGTAGGACAGATTGTCGAAGATCGGCTGCATCCACAGCTTCATCTTGTCGTCCTTGCTGCCGGGAAGGTAGCCGATATCGCGGCCAAGGGGTATCACCGGCCGGGAGACCAGCAGTTTTTCGTAGCGGCTGCCCTTGAGGGTGTTGGCCAGGCCCGCAGCCAGGGCCAGCAGGGTTTTGCCGGTACCGGCCTGGCCGATGAGCGAAACCAGGGGCACCTCCGGATCCATCAGCAACTCCAACGCCACCCGCTGTTCCATGCTGCGGGGCCGGAGGCTGGAGGCACTGTCAAAGGCGGGGTTGAGCGCGTGTAAACGGTTGCTGGTCACGGCCCGGCCAAGGCCGGTGTGCTTTTCATTGGCTTCGTCCATCAGATGGATAAATTCATTGGGCTGGAAGGTTTCGCCTTCCAGTTGCAGCTCCTTGCTCTGGTGGAAGCGATCGATGGTGGCGGCGGGCACCTTGAGACTGCGCCAGCCGGTGTACAACTGATCAAAATCAGCCTTTTCTTTTTCGAAATCAGCCACTTCAATGCCGAGAGCGTCGGCCTTGAGACGGGCGTTGATGTCCTTGGAGACAAAAATAACCCGTTTGCCCTCCTTGAGCAGACGGTAAGCGGTGGCGATGATCCGGTTGTCAGGGATGTTGAGGTCGATGCAGGTGCCGCAATCCTCCTCTTTCTCCATGGTGATCCAGACCACGCCGCCGTCACTGGTGCGCACACCCTTGCCCAAACTGCCCTGGCAACGCAGCCGGTCGAGGTCGCGGATCACGCCGCGGGCATTGCGGCCCAACTCATCGTTGTTCTTTTTGAATTTATCCAGTTCCTCGATCACCGTCATCGGCAGGACCACGGTATTGTCGGCAAAGCAGGAGATGGCCTGGCTGTTATGCAGGAGGACGTTGGTGTCGAGGACGAAATATTTGTCGGACATACGATTCCCGGTAGGTAAAAGGTGGAAGATGGCCAGCGTTTACAAGTCGAGACCGGTGGTGTCGTGATTGAGGACCTCACAGCCCTCCTCGGTGACAACCACCATGTTTTCCAGACGGATGCCCCCCCAGTCGGCCAGATAGAGGCCCGGTTCGACGGTGACCACCATGCCGGCCCGCAACTGCTTGAGGCCGCGCGGTGAAAGGCGCGGCTCTTCATGAACCGCGATGCCTACCCCGTGTCCCAGACCGTGGCCAAAGGCACCGCCGTAGCCCGCGTCGCTCAGTATCCGGCGGGCAGCCCGGTCTACCGCTGCCCCGGTGACCCCGGCACGGATGGCGCCGATGCCGGCGAGCATGGCCTGGCGCACCAGCCGGTGGCGGTCGATAAAGGTCTGGTCGGGTTTGCCGGCGACAAAGGTCCGGGTCATGTCGGAGCAGTAGCCCTTGTACACCAGGCCCATGTCGACCAGCACCAGGTCGCCGGCCTGCAGTTCCCGATCCGTGGGCACGGCGTGTGGCCGGGCGGCATTGGTACCGAAGGCGACGATGGTGTCGAAGCTCGGACCCTCTGCACCCATCTCCCGCATGGTCAGTTCCAGGGCCAGAGCGATCTCGCGTTCGGTCATGCCCGGCTCGATGGTATGGTACACTGATTGGAAAACCTTCTCGTTCAACCGGGTCGACTGGCGCAGGAGGCGGAGCTCATGTTCGTCCTTGACCACCCGCATTTTTTCCACCAATCCGCTCTCGGGTCGCAGGGTCAGGCCCTGCTTCTTGCTCATAGCGGAGAGGCGGAGAAAGGACGAGTGGAGAAAATAGTCGCTTTCAAAGGCCAAGGTGTGAAAGCCAATGGTTTTGTTGAGCTTTTCCAAAAGCTTCAGCAACCCCCTGGTGTACATTTCCACCTTGAACAGCGGGGCCTCGGCCTCGGCTTGAAGGGTGAAGCGGGAATCAGTGAGGAGATAGGGCTGGCCGTCGGCGGGGAGGAGGAGAAAACCGCTGGTCTCCTGGATACCGTGGTCCGGGGCGGTGTAGCCGCTGAGGTAGCGGCGGTTGTCCGGTTGGGAGACCAGTAGGGCGTCGATTTTTTTCCGGCGCAGGGTTGCCTGTAACTGGAGAATCCGGTCGAATTCGTCGCTCCTGGTCATCTCAGGCCCCAGTCCAGGCGGTCAGCTGGGCTTTGAACTGCTCCATGGCCTGGCCGTACTGGCGGTCGAGGTCCATCTCCAGGCGGCTCCATTGCTCCTTGAACTGGGGCTCCATAGTTGGATCGATCTTCATGCCGTCGGCCTTCATCCCCTTGCGCATCAGCAGTTGCTCGATCTGCATCCGCATCTGCTCCTTGAGCTGGTCGTACAGCTGCGTGCGGTGCTGGCCATACTGAGCGGCGATGGTTTGCAGCTCCTGGCACAGGGCGGCAATATCCGGGGCGTTCTGGTTAAGTTCGACGATGCCCTTGACGGCCCGTTCGATCCGCTTGCTGCCGTCTTCGTCACGGGGCAGGAACAGGTTGCGCAGCAGCGAGGCCAGCATGCCCTTGCGGATGGATGCCTGCTGGGATTGCTCCTGCTCACCGAGGATGTCGAGCAGGGAGGGCTTGGTGCCGTTAAGGTACTCGGCGGTGGCTTGCATGCCTTTCTTCAGGTTTTCCTCGTGGCGCATCTCGTCCGGAGTGGCCATGCCCATGCGGGCGGCCCGCTCCATGACCAGATCCATTGTTGATTTTATTCCAGCCATGAACGAATTCTCCTTGGGTAGTTGTGGTGTGACACTGTGGGTGTCGACTATAAACATTGTCGGCAAAAACTACAAGTTGTGGCGATTGATCAAGCGGGCGGCAAAAAAGCCGTCAAGGCCCTCGGCCGGACTGGGGTGGAAAAAACCGGATGAGTCGACCAGCCGGTGGGCCGGCTCGGGCAGCAGGGTGGTGGCGTTCTCCACTTCGAAGCGAGGGCAGCGCTCGAGAAACAGGCGGAGCACTTCCTCATTCTCCTCCGGCTCCAATGAACAGGTGGCGTAGACCAGGATGCCGCCTGGTTTGAGCAGGCTGGCGGCAATCTCGAGGAGATGGACTTGGGTTTGCTGATACGGACCCAGATCTTCGAGCTGGCGATTCCAGCGGATGTCGGGCTGACGGCGGATGACGCCGGTGCCTGAGCAGGGGGCGTCAATGAGGATGCAGTCAAAGGGCTGGGGCCGGGTGGCGGCATAGGCGCGCAGGTCGGTGCGCACCGGCAGGGCCGGTTCGCTGTGGCCCAGGCGGCGGAGATTTTCCCAGAGCAGGCGATAGCGGCGCGGATCCGGTTCAACCGCGACGATAGCGCCATCCGGCGGTAGCATCTCCGCCAGATGCGAAGTCTTACCGCCCAGGCCGGCGCACCCGTCAAGGATGCGGCAGCGGCTGGGCAGCGGGCCAATCAGCAGGGAGGCCAGTTGCGCCGCCTCGTCCTGCACCTGGAAATGGCCGAGATCGTAGCCGGGCAGGCTGGTAACGCCTCCGGGGAAGGCGTCAATCACCAGGCTGAGAGGGCTGTAGAAACCTTTGCGGGCGATGATACCGCTTTTCGCCAACACGTCCTGCAAGGCAGAACGGCTGGTGCGGCGGGTGTTGACCCGCAAGGTGAGCGGTGGTTCCGTGTTGTTGCAGCGGCAGATTGCCCGCGTTTTTTCCAGGCCGAACCGGGTCTGCCAGCGCTCGATCAGCCAGGTTGGGTGGTTGAGGATCGGCGGTTCTGCCTGGGCCATCTGTTCGACGCTGGGCAGGGTGGCCCGCCTGCGGGCGACGGCGCGGAGGATGCCGTTGGCGAATCCAATCAGCCAGGCAGGCTGACTGGCGGCCTTGAGGGTGTTGATCGTGGCGTTGACCGCCGCCGATTCGGGGATACGGCTCAAGAACAGCAGTTGATAGACTCCGATCCTGAGTGTCATCAGGGTGCGCGGCTTCATCTTGCGCAACGGGTGTTTGGAAAAAGTGCGGATAATGTGATCCAGATACTCTTTCTGCCGCAGCACTCCGTAGACCAGGGTTTTGACCAGGCCCCGGTCGATATCGGCCAGGTGTTCGATGGCCGCATGAAAGAGGAGGTCGACCGAATTATGGGTTGTGGCCCAAAGACAGAGCACCTCGACGGCGGCGGTCCTGGGATTGGATGAGGGCGAGGTTGGGTTCATGGCTGGAATGCGGATGGTGCGAGAGTGCGAGTGACCGGAATTCGGGGGAAAGTCAGCGGGCCGCGGCTCGTGGGCCAGTAAAAACGCACTCTGCCATGATCGCCGCCAATTGCAAGTTTTTTCGGCTCGGTTTCAACAAGAGCCGTCGCCCGGTTCAACGGAATACGGGGGGATAATGATCTTGGCCCAAAGCGGGCTCCCCTGCTTTCTCCTTGACAGTGAAAAGCAGGATACGGTAAAAAGGACGGCACATTCATGCCGGAGTGGTGAAACTGGTAGACGCACTGGACTCAAAATCCAGCGGGAGCGATCCCGTGTCGGTTCGATTCCGACCTCCGGTACCAAGAAAATCAAGGGGTCACACGTTTAATCGTGTGACCCCTTTTTCATTTGAAGTGCCTGGGTCAATGCCGGGCCAATGAAAATGGCACCCTTCTTTTATTCCCTGCAAACGAACAGGGTCCTGAAGATCGACAATACGCTTGGTCCGTTTATTCTTCGCAAAGAAAGAAGGGATGGCTGTCCGATTTTTTCGTGACGAACCAGATGGTAATTCTTGGAACAGGATACCGTCGAACAGCTTAGAGTCTCTTGTCAAAAAAGGTCCCGGCACCCCGGCTAGATCTTGAGCTTTCGTATGCGGGCGTGGCGGCATTGTTGGCGGTCGCGATTGAGAAGAAGCAGCTTCCTCTAGGGATTGACGTCCTCCTCGGGGTCATTGCCCTGATTGCCTATGTGGATGGGCTCGCCCCTCGGTATCAGCAACTGGTGGACGAAATGGGGATGCACCTCGAAACGCCCTTCCTCATCAACGGCCTCATGCAGCTGCTTCGTTTCGGCTGCATCCGCCAGATCGTTTTCGCCACCCCTGAACCGATTGCTTACGTGCTGGATTAAGCGGCGAATATCCGTTATTACAAAGACCGGCTTTTTCCACAATTCCAGCATTCTGTGAATTGTCCCTCTATTACTTCAGTGCATGAATCACATTTCCAAACAGGCATATCTTTATCCGAAAGAGCTTCATCTACAATGCGTTTCGCTTCTTCATAATCATCATCGTCAACGCACAATTGTGGCCAGCATTCAATTGGAGGAATATCTCCGATTCCTGCACTGGAAAATTCATTTTTAACCCAGCATCTGATTCCATACCCTTCCAAGAGGTTCTGGAAAATGCTTACAATTGATATGCTTGAGGCACTGTAAACTGTTTTCATCGTCTCTTTAATCGGCTCCTCCTCTCATGCAAAGATTTGTGTGAGGAGTCTTCATTTCTTTGGAAATTTCGCCGGGGATTCATTTTTCGGAGGTTACCTGTTTGGTCAAAATAAACAGGAGGCATCTTGACCTGTAATTGCGGTGTTCAGGGGCAAAACGGAGTGAACCCAATTTGTGGATCGCTGCGCTCACATTGCCACAAATTGACGGAGCGTAATTTTGTCCCTTGCAGCAATTTGTTAGGCCTAAATTGGCCATGCTATGACAGCTAAATCAGCCAACTGATCTTGTCGAACTGAAATTTCTTCTATGTCCCACTTTGGGTGCTTCGGAACAGAAGAAGTGAGTTCGTAGTCAGATTTTTCAAGGTAAGGCTTTTTGACGTCAAATCCTTCATTGCCAATATCTGAATTTATTGACTTGCTCAATAAAACCATATTCCCAAGTCTTTTGTAATTCGACTTCGCGTCATCTGGATCAATATGCCCCCATTTGGCAGAAGGATTTTGCGGGAGAATATGCTCCAGAGTCACCACGTCGTTTGAAACATTTGGAACAAATTCAGGCTCTTTCTCTCCGCTCTTAACCATTTCAAGAGTTCTGAGGTAGTATCTTGCCAAATAGTTCTTTGAAACAGTTGCATTTTGGAATGCAGATTTAAACTCACTATCACTTGGGGCAATAGAACCAAGAAACGAGGACAATTGTTTTGTAGACGTTATTTCCTTTTTGTTTAATTTAACTGCTGCATCGCAGTATTTTTGCTCCAAAGCCCCGCTGCCTAACCCGCCAACAATCAATAATCGAACAGACACATTTACCAATATTCTTAGTGACTTATCGATTTCTACGGGATTAAAATTTTCAAGAATTGACAGAATTAATGGCCGCATTTGAATCATTTTGAAGAAATTAATGGTTTGCATAGAAATCTTTGAACTTGAAGAGTATGCCGACCAAAAATTATCATCGCAGCTTATCATTGCTGAATAGAGACGACATGCCTCATATAATCCATTCGCAAGCGATACCGCTTCGGACTTGCTCGTAATATTTTTCTTTATTCTTTCAAAAAGCTCTTTTTCACGAACTAGGCCGTATTTCGATGACCAGAAATATCTGATAAAGCTGATAATAGCCTGCTCGTCTTCTGCCGATTCAATTGATGAAACGACTTGAACCCATTTGTACTGGACCTCTGTAATTCTATCCTCTGATTTGTAGAATAAATAATTCTTTAGAAGATCAGAGACAGCTAGTGCCAACCCTCTATCATTTAACGTTTCGAATATTGTGAATGCATTCGACTCGTCGGGAACTCTAACTGCTATTACTTTTGCTTTGTCTTTTAAAAAATTTATCCACTGAACCAACAGCTTTGTTGGCTCTGAAGTAATCCCACTAATGTATTTTACATGCTTTTTCGCTATTTCTACCGCTTTGTCGATCCGCTCATGTGACTTTTTGATGGACGTAAAGTTTCTTTCGTTCGTGCCTGGGTTGCTGATTACTTTTTTTAGAAAGTAATCATGATCCGAGTCGTTCATGTTGAGCTTTGGCAAAAGCTCAAGGGTATCCAAATCTTTTTTTGCAAGATATTCATTAAATATCATTTGTGCTCGCTCTTTCCCTTCGTCTGTATTTAAAACAAAGAAATAGTCTCTTATTGCAGACAAAAGAATTACTGCTGTAGCGAGCCTTTGCTGGCCATCAACTATTTCAGGACGGCCTTCATCCCTTTCAGAAATAACAACAGATCCTAAAAAATATTCACTCGAACCATTGTGAATCGCGCTCCCAATGTCTTGCAGAAAATGTTCTACATTCTCATCTTTCCAAGCGTATGATCTTTGGTATTTTGGAACATACGAGTTTTTATCCTTCAGGATACTCGCAATACCACGCAATTCAATTTTTATCTCCTCAAGATTACTCACTGATTACTCCTTATTTAAAATAGATATACGCGCTTTAGTTGTAGAGGGCCTAACAAGTAATTAACGGGAGGCTGACTGGAGCGCCTTCAACTGACCGTTCACGGTGTAGCCAGTCTTGCTTTTATGCGAAATATATCAGAAAAATCAAACATATGCCCTGCTGATCAAAACAAGATCGCGTGACCGCTCTTTTGGGCAACATCACCAATAATCATATTACACCTTTTTATGCTCACTTGAGTGAAGACGGTCTTGCAGGTTGTACCATAGCGATTCTCTGTTCTTCCGAGTTACGTATACTTCCAATCAATACTGACTTCTATACTTCAAAAAAAGCATCAAAAATTCAGGACATCATCTTACCCATCTCTGCAGATCTGTACCAGCGGCTTCTTGAAGGTTTTTCAGGGTCTCCGGCGTATCGAACAGCATTTTACACAACTCGCATTTGCGATAGGTGACGATTTCGCTGGCTTTGAGTCCAGAGAAGGAGGCTATAGCGCTGATGCCCAAGGATCGGATGCAGTTGTAGAGAGGATTGGTTTCGCTCCTCATAAACAGTTGCTCGACGGAATGCTCTTGGAGGTTGCCGAGCAAAAAAACATTGGTAGTATTAAAATGACTGCCGGCGTCACAACAAGCATACATGTTCAAATCCGGAGCCAGGTAAGGATTCATCGCACAGCGATTCTCCTGGTAATCCGTGAAGAGTTCCTTCCGACTTAAGGAATCAGCCCGCCCGGCATAGATGATTGGCTCTGGGAAAAATTTGAGGCCGTGGTCTCGTAAGAATTGCTCATGCGCATCATCTTCTTTTGCAAAATCAGTCACAAAAGAAACGAAGTAATCAATTCCTGTTTGCATGCAGCCCTGAGCCGCGTTCAACACATTGCGGGCCGGAACATGTTCTTGGTGCCATCTGCTGGAGCTAATACGGAGTTGCGAAAGTCCGCTCTGCTTGAGCATGCTGAGCATGTGTTGCGCCGTTTCGGGTGTATTGGCCCAATAACTGTTGGTAACGATCCGGGTGTAAATATTGAATTCCCGGCAGAGAGCGATCAATTCGAGGAGATCAGAAAAATAGAGAAACGGTTCACCTGCAGTAAAGCTGATGCCGGTAACGTCGACAGCGGCCATCTCTCGGATGATTTCTTTCGCCTGGGAAAGCTCCATTTTTTTATAATCCGGCACAGCCCCGGCGGCTACGCAATGGGCGCATCTCATATTGCAGCGGGTTGAGTATCCGAAAGCTATTTTTCTCATAGATTTGAGGGATCGAGGGTTTTCTTTGAATAACTGTGGTCGCACTCGGCTACTGGCCGACACCGACACATTCCAAGGGCCAATTTCTCCATTGATGCATTGCTTTTATCTTCCCCTTGACCCCCCGACAGACTGTTGTTCGTCAGTCAGCAAAGCGTCATTTTTCTCGGTTTGCATCTATCGACTCTCGAAGTTCCTTGCCGACTTTAAAGAAGGGCAATTTTTTAGGCTTTAACGATATCTGAGCGCCAGTCTTGGGATTTCTTCCGGTATACGTCTCATATTCCCTCACGGTGAAGCTTCCGAAACCGCGCAGTTCGATATTGTCGCCTCGCACCAGCGTCTCGATCATTTTATCCAGAATCGTATTGACAATGGATGCGGCTGTTTTGGTTGACAGGCCCTGATCTTGAGCGAGTGCTTCTATCATTTGTTCATAAGGCGCCTCGGAGATTGTGATAACTTTGAAATATTTAATTATATTAAATCAACCAGATATTAGATTACCAGAATTGTTTCCAAAGAGAAGGATAAACAGAAACTCAACACAAACAGGAAGCAGGTAAAGAGTACAGACTCTGATTCACAAAGGCCTGCTTCCGCTATAATTGGGTGGGCTTGGTGGCATTGCCTGGCTGGTAGGGCAGGGGATACTGACAAAAAGGTACGCCCTCTCCCGGAAATGAATCCAGAAGAGGGCGCAAAACTCATTTCATTCCGGGGTGCTTTTTTCTTCGTGCGGGCAACGATAGCCTGCGAAATCGGTGGACTTGGGACAGGCCAATTCAGTTCCAGGAATTCCTGCCAAGAAAATAATATTTGTTTTAAATTTGGATTGTTACATGTGATCGAAAGTTGACCTGATGATAACAGGCTGGGATGCAACGGGGCGAGACGTAAAGAGCGCGCTGATCCTCGACCGATGCAAAAAATTATCTAACGATTTTGTTTTCCCCCGCATTTCAAGATATATTATTAGCAGGTTGCTTAATATCTTCCACCTGCTAGACAAGCGAAAACAACGAGGTCTCGATGGACAAAAGGCGGTTTAGCCGGATCGGCTTTAAAATGGCAGCGGAATTGACAGTGGATGGACGAGTCTATCCCTTTTCGCAGGTCGACAATCTCAGCATAGGCGGTTGCCTGTTTGAGACGCCAGAGGTTTTCAAGGAAGGCACCAACTGTCGGTTTTGGCTCCCTCTCGAAGCAACAGATGCCGATCTGGGAGTAGAGGTCTTTGGGGAGATAGTCCGTTGTGATGGGACGATCGTCAGTGTGCGATTCACCAAAATAGACCCAAACAGTTTGTTCCATCTGCAAAACATCATACGATACAATGCGCCCGACCCAGAGAAAATTGAAAACGAAATCAACGAGCACCCAGGAATAGTATAAGAAACAGTCGGTCCGGGAGCCGAAGAGTGTCGCGAAATTCTCATAAAGGCTGTGCCCCATAAGAGGGTGTCCGAATGAAGTTAAACATTCACTGCCTTCCTGCCGATAGAGCATAAGGACCTTTTTCAGAGGAATCACTTGTTGTGTTAATCCCAAGAATACTTTGAAAATGGGTCAACACTTGTGGAGCGGTATGGATAAAATAATCACATCCCAAGCTCATAGCACAGCTACAGTCTCAACCACTTCGCCTCCGAAAGTTCAAAATGCCATATCATTCGCGGATCTGCTAAACAGCTATACTGGCCCTGCAGGAATACAGCAAAACGAGGCATTATTCTCCCAACAGGTCATGCAGACCAGGGCTATAACCCCTGCCGAAGTTCCGCTTTTGGATCTTCTGGATTACAGCATGGATCAAGGTGGCTCGACCTTCGCAATAAACACTCCCATATCGCCGAATAACAAACTTCCAGATTCTTCTGCTACTCTGGTGTCACTCGGGGTGCTCAATGGAAAGGCCCCCACCGTCTCCCATCTTCTGAAAGCGCACCCCGCACTTCAGGGGGAAGTCTGGAATATATTATCCACCGCCGCAAACAGAGAAAAAGATTTCACAGGAATGCCTGTCGGTACGCTGGTCCAGTTCGATCCTGGTACCAAAGAGATCAGTTTTCGGCATCCCAGTCAAATCCAAATGGGGAACGAAAACTCTATTCCCCCAGCAACTTCCGGCGCTGGCCACACATCCAAGGCGGAAAGAAACACAACCGTTGACAGGCAGGTGCTCTCTCCAGAGAACAAAGAGCCCGTGCTCATCGGCACATTAGACGACACCAATCCCACGGTTTCTCACCTCCTCGCAAAACATCCGGACCTTAAAAATGACGCCAGGAATTTCATTTACAGCAACGTTAACCGAAACAAAGCATTTAATCATATCGCCAAAGGGACAGCAATTCACCTCCAACCAGAAACAGGTGAGATTACCTGGGGATCGGGAAAAACCGGGAGCCCGGTGTCAGAGCGATCCAATGCCGCGAATCCTGAGATAATTCATCGCCACAATTCAGTGTCGGACAATACCAAAAAACCCTCTGATCTTGTCGAGGCCGTTCAGCCGTTTCTGGGAAAATCCTACAAGGAAATTGATTGTTATGAGCTGCTGGTGAAGGGCTTGCGTCGCATGGATATCCCCTATGCCGGCAAAGACGGCTTGTTCACCAAGCTCAATCGCATGGCCCGCGATGAGGGCAAACCAGCCAATGCCTATCTTAATGGAGAAGGCATTGTCGAAGCCGTCGGATCTCTGGTCTTGTCAAAGAAATACCCAAATATGAGTAATTGGCAGCAAAAGGCGGATTCCTTGTTTAATGAAATGAAGCCGCTTCTTCGCAAAGGGCAAATTCTGTCATTCTCAACCGAAAAACGTGGACATACCGGAATTGTCTCTCAACAAAACCAGCAATGGACCTTTCTTAATTCTGGCAGGCTTGACAACCCCGTAGCCGTAAACAGCAGACAGCGGGGCGTGGGAGAAGAAATTTTGTACAAAGAAATCAACAATTGGTTCGAACTATCGCACAACAAAAAGGAAACTTTGACTATTACTCTCGGTCGGTTAGAGCAAGCGAACCTCCGAACAGCCTTGAACGGTGATGATTCCCTCTCAACGCAAATCTGATACTGAGACAGGAAAACCACATCGGGTACAACCATCTCGATCCGATATAGGAAGCTGACGGGTCACGAGGACAAACAGGCTCTGTAAACAAGCCTCTTTCAAACAGATTTTATTCTTTTAGAGCCATGAGACAATCCGGCGTGGTGCCAGATTGTCTCATGGCTTTTTTCGTTTAAACCTTAACCAGTTAAAGGAGAACAAGTATGAGTAAAACCAAAGCAGCAGCAAAGGTAACATCGGCACCAGAGATTTTATCCGGCAACCAGCCGGTAATATCTACGACCCAAGCCACGGATTCTAAAATTCCGGCACTGAGTATTCGAATTCTTTATCAAGGGAACTGGCCGAAGCTGACCACCAGATGTAGAGGCGACCTGACATACGAACTGGGTTCGGCGATGCGACTAACACTGCCTAGGTCTGAATCAATGCCAAAGTCAGCAGCGCGCCTTCAGCAATGGATTGCTTGGACTATAGGGGGCATGCATACTAAGAAAATTTGAGTGGCGTGTAACACGCGATACTTTATGGTATTATTGCCATGCGTTATGCCAACTTTTGACGTGTTGCCATTAACCCCGTCAGGTTCCTGGAAGATTTGAAGCGCCGTGGTTATCAGTTTTTCCTAACGGTCCGGCCCAAAAAAACATAAAAAACAGTTGACCATTCTGAAGGCACGCGTTATATAAATAAAGTTTTTCTAAGGTATAGGGTAGATTTGTCTCTTCCAAAGCAATGACACGAGAGGTTTGCGGGTAAACATTTTCTGGGTGCCCAAGGAGATCCTTACTCCCTTCACCTTCTAGCCAGCACCACAGCATTGAGCATGGAGTTGCAGAACCTGCTGTAACTCCATTTTTTATTTACAAATAGCAATAAAATAATCCAGAAGCATCAAGCAAGAGCGACCTGAAAGCGGGAACTGAGGAACGCGTCATGAAAAAAGATTTAGGAAAAGTGCGGAATATTGGAATCAGCGCCCATATTGACTCGGGCAAGACCACGCTGACGGAGCGAATTC
>Ga0209016_1000294_pt1 | contig 64472 bp, 53 predicted proteins | sample EPASupsiteSAE305_FD_187265 | JGI IMG/M metagenome (GOLD analysis project Ga0209016, IMG submission 187265) | Bioremediated contaminated groundwater microbial communities from EPA Superfund site, New Mexico - SAE3-05 (SPAdes) (version 2) | ecosystem: Environmental > Aquatic > Deep subsurface >... | reverse complement strand
ACCTGGTTGTTGATAACCAAATGAATGGTCCCCCCTGTTTGGTATCCGGGCAGTTCCGACATTTGAATTACTTCATAAACCACACCCTGGCCGGCAATGGCCGCATCGCCATGAATTAGAATAGGAGCTAATTGATTTGGATTGTTCTGATACTTATGCTTGATTTTGGCATGTGCTATTCCTTGAATGACCGGCCCCACAGTTTCCAGATGCGACGGGTTTGGAGCCAAATTCAGCCGGACTTTTTTCCCTTTGTCGGTGGTAATAGTATTTCCGTACCCTAAATGGTATTTCACATCGCCCAACGAAATGGAATCAATATACGATTTGCCGGTAAATTCCCTAAATATCAGTTCATAGGGTTTTTTCATGATATTGGCAAGCACATTCAACCGTCCCCGGTGCGACATCCCTATCACAAATTCCTGAATCCCCAGCTCTGAACCAATTTCTATGATAGCATCCAATGAAGGGATCAGTGTTTCGGTCCCCTCAAGGGAGAACCGTTTTTGTCCAATAAATTTTTTATGAATAAATTTTTCAAATCCTACTGCCGATACCAAATGCTGAAAGATATGTAACTGTTCTGTAGATGAATAAGTTGTTGTGTTCTGGCTGCTCTCCATTTTTTGCCTTAACCATTCTACTTCCTTAGGATCGCGGATATACAGGTATTCTACACCAATAGAATCGCAATAGGTTTTATCCAGATGGCTGATTATATTTTGCAGGGTGGCTTTCCCCATACCAATAGTTTCACCAGCAGCAAATTCTTTAAGCAAATCCGGTTCTTCAAGCCCAAACTGATCAATAGTAAGGGGCGGGTGATATTTCCGGCGTTCACGGACCGGGTTGGTTTTTGTAAAAAGGTGGCCCCGTTGGCGGTAGGCATTTATCAGATTAAGTACATTAAATTCCTTAGGTGTTACCTGGGTATTCGAAATTTCTTCGGTTTGATAGTTCTTGCGTGCAAACTCAAATCCTTTGAAAAAATCGATCCATTGCGGTTCTATGGATTCCGGGCTTGTTTTGAATTTCTGATATAAGTCATCTAGTGCTTCGGCCGAAATATGATTTAAAAAGGTCAATTTGTCCATTCGCTGGGATTGTTAAATTTCAGGTAATTTAACATTTATATTTTGTGCTTTGTTTGAAACTTTATTTGGGTAGAAATATATTCATAACTAAATGTATTTACTTCACAATGTGCAGCTTATAAACACATCAGCACATAATCAAATTCAAATGACATCTGTTATAAAACATTATTAACGGAAAAACCCGGGAATGTCCCGGGTTTTTCCATTTATCGTCGAATTATTACCTGTACTCACTCTTGTATTCGGGCAAGGTGTCCATCAATTTTTGGCGGGCAAAAAATATCTTGCTTTTTACCGTTCCGATGGGAATGTTTAATTTTTCAGCAATTTCTTTGTATTTAAACCCATCTGTAAACATTTGGAAAGGAATGCGGAAATCGTCTTGCAAACTGTCAACTTTCTTCCGAATCTCTCTATAAGAATGCTCCGATTCTGGAGACACAGCCTCTTGTTTATGAGGCAGGTTCTCGTTGTTATCGGTTTTGTTGAAAATGGTATTTGATTTTACATTCCTGCGATAATTATTTATAAAGGTATTTTTCATGATAGTATAGGCCCATGAATTAAAATTACGTGGGTCGGTAAATTTATCACGATTGGTTAACGCTTTCAACATAGTCTCCTGTAAAAGGTCTTTCGCCTCCTCAGTATTTGATGTCAAGCTATAGGCAAAATACTTTAATTTGTCCTCAATGCTCAACAATTTGTTGGTGAATTCCATTGCTGTCATAATGGTCATATTTTAAGGTTAGTGTTTTGTTTAATTATAAGTTCTTATAACATTAACAAAAATGTTTAAGCAAATTAAATATTAATTAAACACTTTTCAAAATACTTTTTATGATTTTTTTTCACTAAATAGACTTTTTCTAAATAATATAACAATGTAATGTCCTGTTTTTGTGTTATTTAAATATAATCATAATTGTTTTATACAAATAGTGGCGGCTGTAAAAAGTTATTAACTTCTATGGAAAAAATATTGCAAAATGAATTAAAAAACTATTCATATTGCACATTAAAATGATTCAAAATTCACATTTTGTTTAACAATCTTTTTATTCAAAATTGTACGTTATTGATAAGCAATAACTTTAGAATTCCATTTGTTTAACGAAATTAAAATTACAGCAGCATTTGAAGTTCAGTTTTTGGTTAAACTACTTTTTAGTTTAAATAAAAAGTAAATTAACTACTGAAAAGCTTTTGGAAATCGCGGATGGAATTCATTTTAAGGATATTTGAAGGAAGCGGATACTGGTAGTTCTCAATCTGTTGGCCAATAAAAATGATGGTTTGATCCTTAAATTGCTCTGAGAGTATGTGAATGTATTCCTTCATCCGGGGTACAGAAATAGCGTTGGTGAGTGAGGTAACTAAATAGTCGGATTGATGAAAGAAATTAAACTCATCAAGGCTGTAAAAAGGGATTGAGGTTCCCAAATAAGTAACATGTTGATTGTACTTTTTTAATAAATAATAGGCAAAAAGCAGGCTGATTTCATGCTGCTCCCCTTCAGGGAGGAAAAGAATAAAACGTTTGCTCTTGTCGTTGTATGAGGCTAAAAGACCATCAATGGCTACAATAATTTTCCGCCGGATAATGTTTGTCGCAAAATGCTCCTGAGCAGGTGTAATGGTACCCGTTTGCCATAAAAGGCCCAGCTTCGATAAAAAAGGAGTAATTATTTCCAGATATGTATTTTCGAAACCCCTGTTAATGTACGATACCGTAAGAAGTTTCTCGAATTTTTGAAGGTTCATGTGAAACATAGCCATGGTAAGTGCCTGCACCTGATCTTCCACATCGCTTGTCCGTGAGGTAAATTCGATGACTTTTTCACCAATTTCCTGATCGCTAAATTCGGCAATACGCGAAATCTTTATCCCATTTTTATTCAAAACTGAAATATTCAATAACTTTTTAAGATCGTTGGCCGAATAATAACGGATATTTGTATCTGTCCGGCTTGGTTCCAACAATCCGTAGCGCTTCTCCCAAATACGGATGGTGTGGGCTTTAATGCCTGTAAGCTTTTCTAAATCATTGATATTGTAATAGGTCTCTTTCATCAAAAGGCAATGTTAAACAATTTTTATAATAGCTAAACAAAAAACAATAAAATACCCCGAACCAACACATTCAATTACCCTTTGCAGATTGTTTGAAATCTTTACAAAACAGGTGAGACTCCGCATCATCAATTAAATTTGTTATTTTGTGGTTAAAATGCCAATATAACATTCAAACCGGGTTTTGGTTTTTGTTTGAGGAAACATATAAAATTCAATACCAATGGAACAGTTCCTGATGAGTGTCGCAAAGTGGTCGGTAAACCATGAAAGCATCAATCCTTTAAATACATGGTGGGTATTCCCAAACCGTCGTTCGGGGGTATTTTTCATGCATTACTACAAAAAATTAATGTCCGAAAAAACATCCGCCATGCCTCAATGGCTCCCTCAAACAAAAACTATCAACGAATTTATTGGGGAGTTTAGCCGCATTGCTGTAGCTGAACCCATTGAATTATTAGCTATCCTTTATAAAATATATCTGAAAAAAACAGGCTCATTGGAACCATTCGACCATTTTTATATGTGGGGAGAAATGATGTTGAACGATTTTAACGATATTGACAAATACAGAGCAAGTCCTGACCTTGTATTTTCGAACCTGAAAGCACTCAAGGAAATGGACGACAAGCTATCCTACTTAACCAATGAGCAACTCCAGATTGTTAAACGTTTTTTTTCGTCACTCGAAAGTTGGGAACCCTCGGAGGTAAAACAACGGTTTTTGGAAATTTGGGAGGTCTTACTTCCTGTGTATCAAGAATTCCGAGAAACACTTGTAACTCATAAAATTGGCTACGAAGGGTTGGCTTACGATTTAGCCTTAAAGAACATTGAAAAAACCAACGATGCCGGTTTACCATTCACAAACCTGTTTTTTGTGGGTTTTAACGCCATTACTCCAACTGAAGAGCATTTATTTACCGTATTCCGTAATCGGAAATTTGCGCAATTCTTTTGGGATTACGATCAGTTTTATATCGAAAATGAACACATGGAGGCTGGATTGTTCCTCAGAAAACATCTGAAAAATTTTCCCGAACCTGTTGATTTCACTATACAAAGGGATGTTTTAAAAAATAAAACCATTCAAGCAATTTCAGTACCCACCGATAGCGGTCAGATACACAAAGCCGCCCGATTGGTTTCAAAAATACCCTCTGACGTTGTTTCCGACACTGCTCTGGTATTGTCTGACGAAAATTTATTGATGCCTACATTGCAACAGATACCTGAAAATGTGGAAGATATCAATGTTACCATGGGTTTCCCTTTTACAGAATCATTAACTGGAAGTTTTATCAACAGCTTGATCCAATTGCAGTTAAATGCAAAGCATTCAGCAGCACATGGATTCCGGTTTTACTACAAAAATGTATTGGCCTTGTTGAGGCATCCATTTATTCAACAAGCTGCACCAATCTTTGCCGAAGAAATGGTATCGCGGGTACTAAAAGAAAATCTGATCCAGATTCCGGCAAAAGAAATACAGGTCACCCCGCTATTCTACTCTATTTTTGCACCTACCCATGACAAAACAGCATTCCTAAACTTGCTCAAAGACATTCTTTCTCAATTAAAAAAGGATGTTTGGAACAGCAATGCAAATCAGGAATTGCTTTTGGAACAGGAATTTGCCTTGAAAGCCTATTTAACAGCCTTACAATTATCGGAACAAATTAACAATCAACAGGTAACATTAACCCTGCCTACTTATTTTAAACTGCTCCAGAAGGTGCTAAACCAGCTCAAAGTCCCCTTTGAGGGGGAACCAATCAATGGACTGCAAGTGATGGGTTTTTTGGAGACACGAAATCTTGATTTTAAAAATGTAATTATTCTTTCAGTGAATGAAGGGCAATTGCCAACATCGGGCCATGCACCTTCATTTATTCCGTATAGTTTACGCCGTGGTTTTGGTCTGCCTACCCGTGAATTACACGATGCCATGTATGCCTATTACTTTTACCGCCTTTTACAACGGGCCGAAAATGTTTGGTTGCTTTACAATGTCGGCTTAAACGGGATCAACAGTGAAGATAAGAGCCGCTTTATTTACCAGATGCTTTACAATAAATACTTTAACGTTACCCTTGAAAACGACAGTCAGCTTATTTCCGTTTCAAAAAGCGAACCCATTTCCGTTCCCAAAGATGCACAGGTTTTGGCCGCATTAAAGCAGTTTACACTGATTGAAAGTGAGAAAAAATTATCACCAAGTGCACTTTCGGGTTATATCATCTGCCCACTCCGCTTTTATTACAGAACCATTGCCGGCATTCATGAACCCGACGAAGTAGAAGAACAGATTGATGCCCGGCTGTTTGGCAATATCTTCCATTTAGTTTCCGAGAAGTTTTATACTCAGTTTTTTAATCAAAACGAGTTAGTGACCACCGAGAAGTTAGCATCGCTGCAAAAAAATGACAAAGCATTAGACGTCTGGATAAAAGAGGCTTTTAAAGAGGTGCTGATTGGCAAAAACTCTTCCAAGGAATATTCAATTGAAGGTAAAAATCTGATAGTATTTGAAGTCATCCGGAAATACTTGCACCAATTGATTACCATTGATTTAAACCACACCCCGTTTTCTATCGTCGGATTGGAACATAAAATTTCCACTTTATTGCCTGTAAAAATACAGGGAAAAGACATGGATGTGATTTTGGGAGGAACCATTGACCGGTTGGACCGTACAGATAAAGGGCTGCGTATTATTGATTATAAAACAGGAACTGATAAATTGGGTTTCAACGATTTAGAGCAACTTTTTGATTCGGGGAAAACAAAAGATGTGAAGGCGGTGTTTCAAACATTTGTATATAGCTTGATGGTTGCTAAAAATTCGCCCGGCGAACGTTATATTTTACCAACCATTTATCAGGTAAAAGATTTCTACAGAGATGACTTTTCATTTAATGTTTATTCTGATAAGTTCGTACCTTTCCAAAACAGCAATTTTATTGAAATCAAAAATGAATTTACCGAAAGATTGGAGCAATTAATAGCGGAGATATTTGATGCCAGAATACCATTTACCCAAACTGAACATGTAAAGAACTGCGAATTTTGCACATACAAAAATCTATGCAACCGATAAAAAAACTGCATCCGTAAAGCTATTCGCAGCTTCAGATGCAGTTCTTTTCAATTCAATTACGTTCTCTCTTTTAAAATCTTTTCCCAATCACATCCCAATCAAGGATTTCCCAGAAGTTTTTCAAATAATCGGGACGCCTGTTTTGGGTATCTAAATAATAGGCATGTTCCCACACATCACATGTCATGACAGGAGTTAGCCCGCTACGCAAGGGATTCCCGGCATTCCCCTCCTGGGTAATCACCAGGTTCCCTTCTTTATCTTTCGAAAGCCAGGCCCAACCTGCTCCAAATAAAGTAGCTCCTGCTTTGGTAAATTCTTCTTTAAATTTTTCAAAAGACCCAAATTTTGCATGAATGGCATCGGCTAATTTTCCTTGGGGGACCCTTGTCCCTTTTGCTGAAAATTGCATAAAATAGAACGTGTGGTTCCAAACCTGGGCACCATTGTTAAAAACACCTCCGTCAGATTCTTTTACAATAGTTTCCAATGAGGCATTCTCAAACTTTGACCCAGGCAGCAGGTTGTTCAAATTTGTAACATAAGCCTGATGATGTTTTCCATAATGAAATTCAAGGGTTTGTTTGCTTATGTATGGTTCAAGAGCATTTAGCTCATACGGTAGTTTTGGTAATTCAAACGACATCTTTTTAAATTTTTAAAGTAAATAATATGCAATTAACAAGGATTGGATAAAAAATGTTTAACATAAGTTGAACTAATTTATTCTTTCTAATCCCGATTCTTACACATCGCTGCTGGACTCATTCCGTGCAATTTTCTGTCAAAAACTACATATTTACGAGTTAGTTTGTATATTTGACTGTCTAACCCAATTAAGGTTCAAAAGTATGTTTAACCCACATTTTGAAAGCTTTCAGGCAAAAATTATTGATAAACCTTTTTATGCCGAAGGTGAGTTTAATTATCCTTCCACAGCCATCATCTCGTTTTTCGACAAACAGGGCCGATTCATGTTTGCCCACGATTATGGTCATCTTACCCTAAACCAAATATATGAACGGATTGATGCCTCTGGCGAACTGATTTTGAACCATTGCTATGTTCATAATTTTTCAGCTACCGCTTACCGCCGGACGCGCCTAAAAGACAAAAATGAATTTGTTGAATTAAAAAGAATTTCAGCAAAGGCAGCCTTGTTTTCTTCGGAATTCAATATTGATTTTTCTTTTTTAAGAATTGGCGATGGTGATGTTGATTTTTCAGAATGCTGTTTTGCCAATGGGGATTTATTGTTTAATCAAACTGTTTGTGGGCAAGGAAAGGTTGATTTCTCAAATACAACCATCCGATGCAAGAAGGTTGATTTTGCCAATGCCCAATTTGGTTCCGGGTTAAAAACATTTAAAAATGCCCTGTTTTTTGAAGGATCAAAAGACTTTCAATATGCCGATTTTGGTAATGGCGAAGTTAATTTTGTGAACACCGATTTTGGCAGTGGCGACATCTCATTCATCAATAGCAATTTCAACAATGGCGATGTTTCATTTAAAGTGGCCCGCTTTGGTGATGGAAAAGTCGATTTTCATTTCTGCAAATTTGGCGAAGGCGACATCTCTTTTGAACGGACAGACTTTGGAAATGGGTTGGTTGACTTTAAAACAGTGGAATTTGGAAGCGGTAAAGTCAATTTCAACAGAGCCGTATTCGGTTCGGGGGAAATAACCTTTGAAGGTTCAGCTGCCGAAGGACGAATAACCTTTAAAAAAACCGAATTTAGCGAAGGGAGCATCAGCTTTGAATTGGCTGAATACGAAAATACCGAACTAAATATAGAAAAAGCAATCATTGGCAACTGCAAACTCTCTTTCTTCGATGGCAGCTTCTATACATTGGTTCTAAAAGGATGCCATTTAAATAATTATCTCGATTTGCGGGTCCGCCAATGCCACGAAATTGATTTAAGCGACACGGTTGTCCGCGACATTATTGACTTGAAACCCTATCAGAATGAAGTTAAACTGAGCATTTTGAATATTTCAGGGATGCGTTTGTTGGGCACTATCTATATTGATTGGAAAAACAACCATGTGCTTAATTTAATCCGGAACCAACATAAAACCTCATTGGCTGAGAAAGCGGAACAGTTTAGAACTTTAAAAGAAAGTTTTAATAAATCGGGCCAATATTCCGACGAAGACTATTCATATGTTTGGTTCAAAAGGTATGAACTCTTAGCAGAATTTTCATCGGATAAGCATCTGTCGAAAGTCACAAGAATCACCCGATACCCGGAATATCTATTTAAAAAGCTGGTTTTTGATTACGCGGGTTTGTATGCCACCAATCCATTCCGGGTAATGATTTCGATGGTTACTGTTTATGCTACATTCAGCTTACTTTATTCTTTCCTCCTTAGCTTAGGATTAGGTGGAATCGTTTCAGGTCTTACCCCCGAACATAATGCTATTGGAATTGTTGGACGCAGCTTTTTCTTTTCGGGTGTAACCTTTTTAACCATTGGCTATGGCGACTTTTACCCCATGGGGTTGATACGCGGGTTATCCGTACTTGAAGGGTTTACAGGTGTATTTTTAATGTCGTACTTTACGGTGGCGTTTGTGCGTAAAATTTTGCGCTAATTCCATTTAATCCCCAATTAAATCGGGACGTAACCTTTTCGTCCGTTCCAGGGCTTGTTCATGTTGCCAGGCGTCAATCAATTTGGTATTACCCGAAAGCAGGATTTCGGGCACTTTCCATCCTTTATAATCAGATGGCCGCGTATAAACAGGGGCAGACAACAAATTATCCTGAAAAGAATCTGTGAGTGCAGAAGTTTCGTCGGAAAGTACACCAGGTATCACCCGCAAAATAGCATCGGTCATTACCGCCGCAGCTAATTCACCCCCTGTAAGCACATAATCGCCAATTGATAGTTCACGTGTGATTAAATGCTCCCGAATCCGGTGATCGATTCCTTTGTAGTGGCCACACAGGATGATAATGTTAGTACATGATGATAATTGATTGGCAATTTGTTGTTTAAATAGCTCTCCATCAGGTGAGGTATAAATTATTTCATCGTAATTCCGTGCTTTGGTCAATGATTCAATAGCTGACTCAATGGGTTGGATGGTCATTACCATCCCTGCCCCTCCGCTAAAGGCATAGTCATCCACTTTTTTATGTTTATCGGCCGAATAATCGCGGATGTTGTGTACAAATATTTCTGCAATACCCTTTTGCTTTGCCCTTTTAATAATGCTGTGATCAAAGGGTCCCGTAAGTAGTTCAGGCAATACGGTAAGAATATCTATCCTCATTTCTTCAATATTTCTGCAAATGTAATGGCTCCCATGTCACAATCCAAATGGAAGTTCCCGAATAACCTTTCGATGACCTAAATATGATTCAGCGAAAATTTAATAAAATGCCTTTTTGTCACTATAAAAATCAATAATACGCCATTTTGTCTTTTTTATAATATTTTTTTGAATTGGTATCACTTTTGAAAAAACTCCGGAAAATAATTAAAATTTAGGAGGACCCAAATTATGACGTTAGTTAGAGTAAATCATGCCGGATTATTAAACCATTTGGCCAACCAGGCTTTGTATGGAAATTTAACCGATAGCTGTTTAGACAATCAAACCGGTTGCAATTCAAACAACAACCCTCGTTACCGGGTAAACAACGAAGACGAGGCTGTAACCCTAGAATTTGCCATCCCCGGATTGACGAAAGAAGATGTAATTATTGAATTAAATGACAATGTTTTAATAATCAAAACAAAAGAAACAGACCAGGAAAATGGAAGAAGTTCCCGGTTTACTCCAGAGTTTGATAAACGGTTCAAACTTTCGGACAAAGTTAAACAGGACGAAATTTCAGCTACTGCTGAAAATGGAATATTGTACATCAATCTGCCAAAAGTAGATGAGGCTGTAAAAAAGCCAGCCCGTTCCATTGAAATTGCATGAGAATAAACTAAAAAAAGAAGAATGGAGGCAAATGCCTCCATTTTTTTGTTGACAGGTTCCCAAATATTACCAAAACAACAAATAAATGGTTGGGATTTTAAAATAAATGATGCTATCCACTATCCTGTCCCGCTAAAATGAATAATTCATCAAGTTTCTTAGTGTTTTTCGCTCAGAAGTTATATTTTCGTAGGTTGAAAATTAAATGTTAACATAACATTGAGTCTAACTATCATAATTTTTTAATAGATGGAAACTATGGATATTACGAATGAACAAACCCAACCTGAAAAAGGTGCTCCTTTGGCAGATACCGGCATGGAAGCTGCTGAAAATGCAACTCCAGAAACAGTTGTTAATGCAGAATTAGTTGTAAAAGCCTCACCTACGGAGGATTTAAAATTTACAGATGTATCAAACGTGCATCCGAAAGAGCCAAAAACCCGGAACAATCTGCCCGCCGAAGATTATTCCATCTTAGACAAACCTGAATTACTCATCAAACTCAATGAATTAATAAACCATCACGATACGGAAAATGTGCGGGATTTGATTGAAGAAATAAAAACACAATTCTATAAAAAATACAACACAGAGTTCGCCGAAGCAAAAAACATCTTTATTGAAAATGGCGGTAAAGAAGAGGACTTTAAGTTCCACGATGAATCAGCAGAAGAAACATTTAAAGAGCTTTACAACCAATACAAAGAACACAAACACGAACTCAATCAGATTCAGGAGGAAGAAAAGCAAAAGAACCTGAAAGAAAAGTATCAAATCATCGAGGACATTAAAGAGCTCATCAATAACGAGGAATCCATCAACCGGACTTTTCAGGAATTCCGCGACCTGCAACAACGCTGGCGCGATACAGGACTGGTTCCCCAAAATGAAGTTAAAAACCTTTGGGAAAACTACAACCACCACGTTGAGAAATTCTATGATTACATTAAAATAAACAAGGAACTCCGCGATTTAGATTTAAAAAAGAACCTTGAACACAAGATAGAACTTTGCGAAAAGGCCGAAGTCCTTTTACTGGAAGAATCGGTAACCAAGGCATTTAAGATTCTTCAGGATTACCATAACCAATGGCGCGAAATCGGTCCTGTACCACGCGAACAAAAAGACGACATTTGGGAACGTTTTAAAGATGCTACCACAAAAATCAACAAAAAGCATCAGGAGTATTTTGAGGGCATGAAAGATCAACAGGTGAAAAACCTGGAACAAAAAGCCGCCCTATGCGAAAGGGTTGAAGAAATCATAAAAGCCGGGTTCGAAAACCCCAAAAGCTGGGAAGAAAAGGCTCACGAAATTATCGAAATCCAGAAGATGTGGCGGACCATTGGTTTTGCTCCAAAAAAAGATAACAACAAAGTTTACAACCGCTTTAAGAACGCCTGTGACCAGTTCTTTGCCTCAAAACGCGATTTTTATAAAGAAGCCAAGGAGGTTCAGAAAAACAACCTCCAATACAAATTAGATTTGTGCGTTCAAGCCGAAGCGTTAAAAGACAGTACAGATTGGAAAAGAACCACCGAAGACTTCGTGAACCTTCAAAAACGCTGGAAGGAGATTGGCCCGGTTCCTAAAAAACATTCCGATGCCCTCTGGAAAAGGTTCCGTACAGCCTGTGATGCGTTCTTTACAAAAAAATCGGAGTTTTATAATACCGCCGACAGCCGTCAGGAAGAAAACCTGAAGCTCAAATTGGAATTGATTGAGAAAGTTAAAAACTTTAAAAAGAATGACGAGGATCAGGAAAACTTAAAAGCCTTGATTAGCATCCAAAAGCAATGGTCTGAAATTGGACATGTTCCCCTTTCAAAAAAGGATGAAATACAAAAAGAGTTCCGCGATGCCATCAATGCTCAATTTGAGAACCTTAAAATAGAGGGCAACCAGCGCGAAAAGATAAATTACCGCTCAAAAGTTGAAAACTGGGTGGGCAACCAATCGAGAAACAAACTTTACTCAGAACGCAACAAACTGGTAAGCAAGATTAAAGAACTTGAAAACGAGATTTCGCTTTATGAAAACAACATTGGGTTCTTCTCAAAATCGAGCAATTCAAATGCCCTGATGTTGGAAGTTAACAAAAAAATACAAATGGCAAAAGAACGCATGGAGGCTTTAAAAGAGAAGCTGCAAATGCTGGATACCATGGATCAAGATTAAATAAATTACTCATAAATCAACCGGAATCCTATTTCGGTTGATTTTTCTTTCCCCATTCCCCATAAAACACCCTTATTAGCTTTTGATGAAAAAAACGATCTTAATTCTCATAACCACCTTTATTTCATTCACCCAAGTTTATAGCCAGTCAGGAATAATCCGAGGTTTTGTATATGAAAAAAGCTCCGGCGAACCTGTAATATTTACCAGTGTTTATCTGAAAGGAACCAACTTTGGGGCGGCTACCGATGTCAATGGCTTTTTCAGCATCAGCCAAATCCCAAACGGGAACTACACCCTAATGATTACTTTTGTGGGTTACGATACCCTCCGTGAGCCTGTGACCATTACCTCGAACCAAATTATTACAAAAAAACTATACCTTACAGAATCGAGCATAAAGTTAGATGAGTTTATAGTTTCGGCAGAAAGGCAAGAAATGCAGAAAGCCATACACGCCTCAATAACAAAAGTAACTCCAAAACAAATCAATCAATTGCCATCTATTGGTTCCCAACCGGATATTGCCCAATACCTTCAAATAGTTCCCGGTGTGGTATTTACCGGCGATCAAGGAGGGCAGCTGTACATCAGGGGTGGTTCTCCCATTCAAAACAAAGTGCTGTTAGATGGAATGGTTATTTACAACCCCTTCCATTCCATCGGGCTTTTTTCTGTCATTGATGCCGACTTAATCAAAAATGCCGACATTTTCACAGGTGGGTTTAATGCACAATATGCAGGCCGCATCTCTTCGGTAATGGACATCCGCACCCGCGATGGGAACAAAAAAAAGATGAAAGGAAAACTCACTGGCGACACCTTTGGAAGCAAACTGATGTTGGAAGCTCCCCTGATTAAAGAATCCGATGGAAATGGAATGAGTTTAACAGCCGTCGGATCTTATAAGAGCAGCTATTTAGATAAAACCTCGAAAACGCTTTATTCTTACGCCAACGAAAATGGATTGCCTTTTGGTTTTTCCGATTTGTACGGGAAACTTTCATTAACAGGAAAGAATGGCAGCAAAGTCAATATATTTGGATTTAATTTTACCGATTTTGTTAAAAATTACCAGGAACTTTCAGACCTTAACTGGAGTTCATACGGATTGGGAAGCAATATTGTTCTGATACCGCAAGGGTCTTCGTTAATAACCGCTAATATGGCTTTTTCGAATTATCAGATTGAGATGGATACCCCCGACGACGCACCCCGTTCCAGTGGCATCAACGGATTTAACATGGGATTGAATTTTACTTACTTTTTAGGTGATGACCAATTGGATTATGGTTTTGAAATCCTTGGCTTCCGGACCAATTTTGATTACCAAAATTCATTTGGCCTGGAGGTTTCTCAAACCGAGAATACATCTGAAATGGGAGCCTTTGCCATTTATAAAAAGAATTTTGGTAAACTCATCATCGAACCCGGGTTCCGGGTCCAATATTATGCATCGCTTTCAGAGCCCAGCCTTGAGCCCAGATTTGGGTTAAAGTACAAAGCCACCGACAAACTCCGTCTGAAAGCTGCGGCAGGGTTGTATTCTCAGAATTTAATTGCTGCCAATTCTGATAAAGATGTGGTTAATTTATTTTATGGTTTCTTATCGGGAACAAAAAATTTACAAGACACTTTCGATGGTTCGGAGGTAACCAGTGCTTTGCAAAAATCGAAACATGTCATTTTTGGATTTGAATACGATATCAATCACCGGTTGAACCTGAATGTAGAAGGGTACTATAAATATAACAACCAACTTACCGAATTAAACAGGAATAAAATATTTAACGAAGATGTGGTTTACGCCCCTTACCTTTTGAAGGAAAATTTCATCATCGAAAAAGGTGATGCTTATGGTGTTGATTTCCTGCTAAAATACGATTACAAGCAGCTCTATATCTGGGGAGTTTATTCCCTGGGATATAGCCACCGGACGGGTGAATTCATGAATACCAAAGGTGAAATCTACACACAAACTTATGTGCCTCATTTTGACCGCCGGCATAATATCAACCTGATGGTTTCATACACCTTTGGCCACGATTTAAATTGGGAAGCCAGTGCAAGATGGAATTATGGTTCCGGGTTCCCGTTTACACCAACCAAAGGATATTATGAAAGAATACCACTAAATAATGGTATTGAAAGTGATTACATAACTCCAAACGGAGAGTTGGCTTACCTTTTGGGAGACATTAACTCAAGCCGGTTACCGGAATATCACCGCCTCGACATAAATATAAAACGGGCCTTCTTTATTGGGGAATGGGGCGAACTTCAAATAACTGGCAGTGTTACCAATGTTTATGATTGGAAAAATATTTTTTATGTTGATAGGGTAGAAATGAAGAAGGTTTACCAGCTCCCTATCTTACCGAGTTTTGGTATGAGTTTTACCTTTTGATTTTTAAGAATTGAATTAATAATGTACTTTTGCGCAGGTGTTAATTTTTAAAAACTGTTACATTGTCAACAACTAGGTATATATTTGTTACTGGCGGAGTTACTTCATCGCTGGGCAAAGGGATAATTTCTGCATCATTGGCCAAACTTCTCCAATCCAGAGGCTTCTCGGTGACCATCCAAAAGTTGGACCCTTATTTAAATGTCGATCCCGGAACCTTAAACCCATACGAACATGGCGAATGTTATGTGACTGAAGATGGGGCCGAAACCGATTTGGATTTGGGACACTACGAAAGGTTCTTGAATGTGCCCACATCACAAGCCAATAACGTTACCACAGGGAGCATCTACAAATCGGTGATTGAAAAAGAACGCAGAGGCGATTTCCTTGGCAAAACCGTTCAGATTATTCCACACATTACCGACGAAATCAAGCGGAGGATTAAGGTCCTTGGTTCCAAAAACAAGTTTGATTTTGTTATTACCGAAATTGGAGGCACCGTGGGCGACATTGAATCGTTACCTTATATTGAATCGGTACGTCAATTAAAGTGGGAAATGGGTGCTAATGTATTGGTAATCCACTTGACTTTAGTTCCTTACCTGAGTGCATCGGGCGAATTAAAAACCAAACCTACCCAGCACTCGGTAAAAACATTATTGGAAGCCGGGGTTCAACCCGACATTCTGGTGTTGCGCACTGAAAAGGAACTATCGTCCGATATTCGGGCCAAAGTAGCTCTGTTTTGCAATGTGAGCACCAACGCGGTTATCCAATCCATTGATGTTTGCACCATTTATGAGGTCCCTATAAAGATGTTTGAAGAAGAACTGGATAAAAGGGTGCTGGAGAAATTTGGCTTGCCAACCACAAAAGCCCCCGAACTCAAAGTTTGGAAAGACTTTTTGAATAAATACAAACATCCTGAAAGAACCGTTGACATTGCCCTTATAGGAAAATATGTGGAATTGCAGGATGCCTACAAATCCATCGCCGAATCATTTGTTCATGCAGGGGCTGTAAACAATTGCAAAGTAAACCTGCAATGGATTCACTCTGAAAACATCAACAAAAAGAACTATGAAGAGATTCTCTCCAAAGTGAAAGGAATTGTAGTTGCTCCAGGGTTTGGACACCGGGGAATTGAAGGTAAAATATTGGCTGTTAAATATGCCCGTGAAAATAATATCCCGTTTTTTGGCATCTGCCTCGGGATGCAATGCGCTGTTATAGAGTTTGCACGAAATGTATTGGGTTTTGAAAAGGCCAATTCCACCGAAATGGATGAAAAAACCGCCTATCCGGTCATTGACATCATGGAGGAACAAAAAACCATTCTTGAAAAAGGCGGAACCATGCGGTTGGGAGCCTACCCTTGCCGATTGGAGAAAGGCAGCAAATCGTTTACTGCTTATGGCCAGGAACTTATTGAGGAGCGGCACCGTCACCGGTATGAATTTAACGACAAATATTTAAAAGACTTTACTGCATCGGGTATGGTTCCCATGGGAATTAATCCGGAAACAAATCTGGTTGAGATTGTTGAAATACCAAAACATAAATGGTTCGTTGGAGTGCAATTCCATCCTGAATACCGGAGTACAGTAACTCAGCCGCATCCTCTATTTATAAACTTTATTAAAGCTACATTAGATTAATCTTTAAAACCAATATATTATTATGGATAGAAATTCGTGGATAGGTTTGGCCCTAATTGTGGGTGTCATGTTTTTTTGGAGTTACCTGACCAAACCTACACCTGAAGAAACGGCCGAAAGGCAAAGAGTTCAGGATTCGTTAATTCAAGTACAAAAAGATAGGGCGCAGAAACAAATCCTGCTGGATCAGGAGATGGCCAACAACCCTTCTATTACTAACTCAGGAGCCAACTCCGATAGTATAGTTAAAAGCCAGTTAGGCGACTTTTCCTCATTTGCATCGGGAGAACGGAAATTTTATACAGTTGAAAACAACTTGATGAAAATCAGATTCCTGAATCAGGGAGGGCGTGTATATTCCGTGGAATTAAAAAACTACAAAAAGTTTGATGGTACCCCGCTTATTCTGTTTGATGGGGATTCTACTGAGTTCGGGTTGAACTTTTTTGCTCAAAACCGCTCCATTGCCACCAACCAGCTATTCTTTGAAATGGAAAAAGGTTCCGACAATTTGGTGGTCAGTGATAAACCTGAAACCATGGCTTTTATCCTAAAACTAGCCGAAGGCCAACACCTTGAGTATGTTTACACCATTTCGCCCGACACTTACCGTGTGGATTTTGACATTAACTTTTTAGGGATGAACAACTTAATATCGGCCAATACCGGAAATATCGCCCTACAATGGAAAAGTTTTATTTCATCGCTTGAAAAGGGGCGAAAATGGGAAGAATCAAATACTACGATTATCTATAAATTTAATGAAGCCGACATTGACAAACTCAGTGAGACTTCCGATGAAGCCAATGAGAACCTGAACACCCCGCTAAAATGGATTTCGTACAAACAGCAGTTCTTTAACGTGGCCTTAATTGCAGACGGAGCTTTCAGCAATGCCTCAGTAAAGTTGGAAAAAGAATTAACCAATCCAAATTACCTAAAACAATTTTCCTCAGAGATTTCATTGCCATACAATTCTAAGGCTAATGAATCAATACCTATGAGTTTTTATTTTGGCCCCAACCATTATCAGACTTTGAAAAAACTGGATGTCGATCTTGAAGAGGTGGTCACCCTTGGTAGAAATATCATCCGGTGGATAAATGTTGGTGTGGTCATTCCATTATTTAACTGGCTGGGAAAATTCATCGGGAATTATGGTGTCATTATTTTGGTATTGACCATAATCATAAAACTTGTCTTATTCCCATTTACATATAAATCATACATCTCAACAGCCAAGATGAAAGTCTTGAAACCTGAGGTGGACAAACTGAGCGAGAAATTCCCCAAACCCGAAGATGCCATGAAAAAGCAGCAAGCGACCATGGCTCTGTATAAAAAAGTTGGAGTCAGTCCATTGGGCGGTTGCTTGCCTATGCTGTTCCAGATGCCAATCTTATTTGCCATGTTCCGCTTCTTCCCTAATTCCATTGAATTGCGGCAAGAGAGCTTTTTATGGGCCCAGGACCTTTCATCGTACGATGCGGTTATCCATCTACCATTCACGGTCCCACTCGGTTTTGGTGACCACATCAGTTTGTGGTGTCTGCTAATGACTATTGTGAACGTGGTTTACCTGAAATTCAACGATCAGATGAGCATGAGCAACAACCAAATTCCAGGTATGAAATTAATGATGTACATGATGCCTGTAATGATGTTGTTCTGGTTCAACAGCTATGCTTCAGCATTAAGTTACTACTATTTCTTGTCATTACTGATTACTATTATACAAACATGGCTAATCCGTAAGACAGTAAGCGATGAAGAGGTTTTAGCCAAACTAAAAGCTGCACAGGCCAACAAAAAAGTGGCTCCAAAATCGAAATGGCAAACCCGTTTGGAAGAAATGGCCAAACAAAAGGGTTACCAGTTACCTAAAAAATAAACATCCTTCAAAACCTAATATAAAAAAGGGGGCTCCCCGGGAATCAAATCCCGGAAAGCCCCTTTTTACTTTTCAGAAAAAAACTATTCGTAGTTTAATCTAACTTTTACGTAATAAGTTTTTCCAACAGGACCCGATACATTCATCTTTGGAATCTCTTGCAAAACGGTCCTCACAAATGTTCCTAAATCAATATCGTCGGAACTTAGTTTTGTGATACAGATTTCTTGGTTTTCGTTCAAATGGAACTCAATCCAGATGTTTCCATTCATCGGTTCATTTGCTGCCGGTTCAAATTGATTGAACTTTTCAACCAATGCCTCTTTCAGGTTCAAGGGTAAGTGAGAGTAGGTACTTCCTACATTAGCGGCTTTTGCAACAATCATTAATACTACAAAGGCGGCAGTCAGGGTAATTTTCAAACTTTTCATTTTGTTTTGTTTTTAAGGTTATAACATGCGTTCATTTATTTACATACTTTTCCCATTGCATAAACTAATGCTCCATTTATTATTTATAAGTCTATTGCGCTGGTTATTACTTTTTTAGAGTTGTTTAAACTCTTTAAACTGTTTTCGAATTTATAGACGGCACACATTTAAAAATGTGACAAGAAAAAAAGAAATTATTTTTAAATATTTTACATCCACCTAATTTACTGTCGATTACCATTTGTAGGTTCCTTAAAACTATTTTTATATTTTAGCCATTCGATAAATGAAATGAAACAAAGCTGAAACTCCAAACAAAATTAAAAATGATGAAACATTCGTTCATAATACTGTCAAGCTTCTTCTTGATTTTTGGTTGCGGAAAATCGAATAAAACAAAACCCAACCCGACGGTTCCACCAAAATATGCCATTACCAAAGAACCTATCTTCCAACGACAAGGAATGTTGGTATTCGTCTCCCCCACCAATGATTCTATCACTACCATTGATATTGAATTGGCAGCAACACCACAAAAAAGAGAAATGGGATTGATGTACCGGAGTTCGATGAAAGAAGACCAAGGAATGTTGTTTGTGTTTGATGCAGAAGAACGCCAATCGTTTTGGATGAAAAACACCCAGATTCCGTTGGACATAATATTTATAAACCAATCATTGAGCATTGTCCATATTGCCGAAAATTGCCAACCCTATTCCCTGGAGTCAATCCCATCGTTTGAATATGCTAAATTTGCGGTGGAGGTCCCTGCGGGTTTTTCTAAGAAATATAGACTAAAACCAAGTTGTGGGATACGATATAATCTGCTCGAAGGGTCCTAGCAACGGTGTAAAATACTCCTACGCATTACCGCGAAAATATACTTTAACCTTTTCGGGTAAAACTGTATGTTTCCATTAATTTTGCAGCTTCATTTTGTGATGTATGAGTTTTGTTGAAAAAGCAAAGTTGGTTGAGGCATTGTTTGCTTCGCTTGAAAAGGAAATAACCTCTTTAAAGGACGAAACCGGTATTTATTGTGTCGAAAACTGTATTTATTGTTGCACTACTCCAAAGGTTGTAGCCACGGTTTTGGAGTTTTACCCCCTGGCCGTTTATCTTTATGAAACCGGGCAAGCGGAGTCGTTCCTGGAACGGATAAAACAAAACGGAACCTCCACTATTTGTCCTGTATTAAACAGCGATGGCTCCCGTGGTCCAAGGCTGGGGTGCAGCGAATATGCCGTGCGGGGATTAATTTGCCGGCTCTTTGCCTTTAATTACTCCACCGACAAACATGGAATTAGGAAAATAGCCACGTGCAAGAAGATTAAAATTACCCAGCCTGAGACCATCACAAAAGCAAATAACCTATTGCTTGAGAGACCCGTTGGCCCAAAAGCATCGGGGTATTACTCACAATTGCAGTCTATCGACTTTACCGAGGGGCAAACCCTTTATCCGATTGCCGAGGCGATACGGATAGCCATTGAAAAGGTATTGACTTATTATTACTACCTGAATATTGAAGAAGGGAAATGAGTATCCTTTCAACATATATGTAAAAATCACCTCCCGTTGTTGATTGTTATTAAGAATATCAACCACTGATATAATATTTTCTAATTTTACATTATCATTAAATATGTAATGTAGCATGTTGAAAATAATCCTCCTCATTGGAACCGGTAGTTTTTTAGGCGGTGTACTTCGTTTTTTAGGTTCCCGTTTTGTGCAAAACCAGATGAACTCAGCCTTCCCTTTTGGTACTTTTAGTGTAAATATTATTGGCAGCTTATTGATTGGCCTTTTTTACGGGTTGGCCGAGCGGGGAAACCTCATGAATAATGAATTGCGGATTTTCCTAACGATAGGTTTTTGCGGTGGTTTTACTACCTTTTCAACATTTACCAATGAAAATATCGCCCTTTTAAAGGATGGAAATTTTTTGTACTTCTCATTATATGCCGGATTGAGTGTTTTTCTGGGCCTTATGGCAACCTATTTAGGTAATCTGACCACTAAACTTATTTAATTATGAAAAAAACAGGTGAGGCTAAAATACTTCGGATATTTATCAGTAATACCGACAAGTTCAAACACGTCCCTTTATATGAAATGGTTGTGCTGGCTGCCAAAAGATATCAACTTGCGGGTGCTACAGTATTAAAAGGAGTTATGGGATTTGGTTCAAGCAGCGTGGTACGGAGTGTCAAATTCTGGGAGATTACCGAGAAGCTGCCGGTTGTTATTGAAATTGTGGATGATTCTGAAAAGATTGATCAGTTTATTGAAAAAATCCTGCCTTGGTTTGAAAAACTTCGATACGGATGTTTGATTACCGTTGAGGATGCCCAAATTATTTTGTACAAAAAGGGAATGCCAAAAGTCAAATAATCTTCCGTAAAAACTCAACGATTATTTCTTTTCAAGTTTCTTAAGAAATTCTTCGGTATTGATGATGTAGCGTATGTGCTCGGCGGAGCCTATTTCGCCTTCTTCGTCCCACGCGTTAATGGAATAATAAATCTTTCTCCCCTCAACCTTTGTAACATTCGACTTGCAGGTGATGATAGAACCGGGCAACGAAGCCTTTTTGTGCTGGGCATTGATTTGAATCCCAACCGAGGAATATCCTTCAGGTAAAAAAGGCTCAATGCTCGTAAAGGCGGTATATTCCATCAAAGCAATCATGGCAGGGGTTGCAAACACCTCAGCCAGACCCGAACCATAATGTTTAGCCGTGTCTTTTTTCTCAACTATTTTGGTTTCATGTCCTTGCAGACCAACCGGAATTTCTATTTGCATACCATCGCTTATAAAAAAAGAAAACGGGACTTACCCGTTTTTAGTATTTTGCTTCAAGCAGATTATCGGTTTCCTTGAGTAAGTTATTAAAGAACAAAATATTAAGTGTCATTCCATCGGTTTGGTTCGATTCTACACTCACAAAACTTTCTCCCTTCTCGATGGTCCAAACCCTACGGTAAACTTCATTGGTAAAAGCTCTGTCGTCCTCCTCATCCCAGTTGGTTCTATGGTAATCATCCTCACCGTAGATAGAAATTATCTTATCCACAATCATTTGAAGTTGAGCAGCATCTCTTTTATGTTCCCGCGAAATGAATTTTACATTAATGGGATTGCTTCCTGTCAGGTTCTCTTTATCGAAGAAAATGCGGAATTGAACTGCATCAAAAACACCCAGTTCGCTCCACGGAAGTTTCTTTTCGTAAACAATCATAATGGTAGCGGGTGTTTCCTCGCTATCTATCTCTTCGTATTCATCGAAAAAAAAGGATGACAGATCGTAGGTAAAACAATCCAGAATGCTCTTGCTTTTTTTGTTTAAATTGAACTGACCCATAAAAGATACCTGCCATTTTTTGTAAATTTATGAAATCCATTCAGTAGAAAAAATATCCACCTCTATATTTTTATAGAATATCCTAAATTCTGCAAATGAATTATTAGTGGCCAAGAAAATTGGACATTTAGTCGCGTTGCAGCTTCTTTAATTTGAATAAAAAAAAACGATTTGAAGCTATCGTCGCACCGAGGATTGCATACTCTATCAGGAATTAATTTTAGTATGCCAACTTAAAAAGCCCCACAGAATATCTATCAGATACTCCGCGAGGCTTTAGAATCTATTGGTAATTATTTGTAGTTACATTTTCTCCAGTTCTACCGTAAAATGCCTCATGATTGGGGCTTCCCATGTAATACGGTAACCTGATTTAATGAATTCCCTACGGTCGAAAACATTTTTTGTAGCCACGGCAATCACATCCATGTGGTTATTGGTGTAGGTACGCCTTGGGATGGCCAGCCTTAACAATTCCAGGTTTGGATACCTGTTTTCCCGGGTATTGGGATCCCTGTCGGCCAACAGGGTTCCAATCTCGACACCACGGATTCCAGCCTCCAGGTACAGTTCAACTCCTAAAGTTTGAGCTACGTATTCCTCTTTGGGAACATGAGGCAACATCTTTTTGGCATCGATAAAAACGGCATGGCCTCCAATAGGCTGCTGGATAGGAATACCAAATTCAATCAACCTGTTGCCTAAATAAGCCACCTGATTGATCCGCGTCTCAAGGTAATCGAATTCGGTGGCCTCATCCAACCCTTGGGCAAGTGCATTCATATCGCGGCCGCTCATCCCTCCATAGGTAATATACCCTTCGAACATAATGTTATAGGTAGAAGCCTGGCGGAACCATTCCTGACTTTTAAAACCAATAAAACCGCCCATGTTCACAATGGCATCTTTTTTACTGCTCATGGTAGCAAAATCGGCATGTTCATAAATCTCAAGCACAATCTGCTTGATGGTTTTATGTTCATAACCCTTTTCGCGGGTTTTAATAAAATAGGCATTCTCGGCAAAGCGTGCCGAATCGAACAGTAAGGGGATGCCATATTTTTTGGCCAAAGCAGATACCTCTTTGACATTGGCCATTGAAACCGGTTGCCCGCCTGCGGTATTATTGGTCAAGGTTAAAATGATAAATGGGATTTTTTCTTTTGGATACTGTTTGAGTATTTTTTCTAACTTTTCAGGATCGATATTTCCTTTAAAGGGATGCTGGTTGGTGGTATCGAAAGCCTCGTCAATGGTGCAATCAATGGCTTTGGCACGGCGGAATTCGATATGGCCTTTGGTGGTATCGAAATGCGAGTTTCCGGGAACCACATCGCCCTCTTTCACTAACACAGAAAAAAGGACATTCTCAGCAGCCCGTCCCTGATGGGTGGGTAAAAAATAATCGAACCCAAAAATCCGTTTGATGGCAGCTTTCATGGTGTGGTACGAGCTGGCTCCGGCATACGATTCATCGCCCACCATCATGGCCGACCATTGTTTATCGCTCATAGCGCCTGTGCCTGAATCGGTTAACAAATCAATAAATACCTGATCGCTCCGCAAATTGAAAAGGTTGTATTTGGCATCTTTAATCCACTGTTCCCGTTCACTTCTGGAGCTACGGCGAATGGTTTCAACCATCTTTATTTTATAGGATTCTGAAAAAGGTAATTCCATAATCAATCAATTTTAAAGTTAATTTAAGGAAAAAGTAAAAAGTGATGAATTGCACTAATCGCAAATGGATCAGCAGGAGTAGGAATCACGGTTTTTCACATTCAGAAAAACGATTAAAGGAAGAATGGTAATAAACAGATTTGTCATAGTTTATTCTTTCAGCACAAAATTATGGTAAAAATAGGTTGTTGGATATTTTGGTTTGGTATTTTTCAACATAAACAAAGATTTCCAATCTTAGAAAAAAAGCAATCAAATACCAAACACCTGCTAATTTGATAACATTAAAAACTTATTTTAAGCTATAAATTACCACCTGAAAAATAATATTCTATTTAGCAAGGATGCAAACTTTCTCGGCGCAATACTCAAACAGATGAAAACCTGTAGCGGCTTGGCTTACCATGGGAAAAAGCAGTTCGGGTTTTGTAATGTAAGTAGCCCCGATAATATCTACACGATGTGAAAATAACACCTCGGGCATGATACAGCTTGAAGGCCCGGTAACCACCACCTGGCTTTTGGGCGAAACCACCGACAAAAGACCATCCAGAGTCCCATTTACTAATGTTAGCCCGGTAATAATTATTACATCCGAATTGGGGATTACGGTTCTGAATCCGTTGGCCGGCACATAGAATTGTTTGTGCTCATGGTTCAATGCATCGGGGTTTAACTCCAGCACATGCATAGGATTTCCAAGGGCTGTCACCTTTTTTATATAAGAATGAAAAGCCCCAACAATGGTTACGGTTTGGTTGGGCAATAACCGGATCATTTCAAAAGGGTCGGTGTTCCGGACTATGTGGTACTGCCCCGAATCGAGTATTTCTGTGGTTATAGCATTTAAAACTGCAATCCGTAAAGTGCTTATGAGAGCCGATTTTTTGGTAGTCTCAAAAAGTTCCGTCACCTTCATTCCTTCAATCCGTAACGGGGTAAAACTGCCATAATCGCGCATAGATTTGTCGCTATACACGTAAATATCTTTTAACGTACTGGCCAAACCCAACCTATGATTCGATAGTTTCACCGCAGTAAGGTTCACCCCAACCCGGACTTCGTCAATTTTCAAATCAGGGTGTTTTAAAAGGAATGCTGATTTCAGTATCTGATAAGCCTCATCTATAATCATAACCTGTTGTTTTGGAGATTGATTGGTGATGCAAAGTAAACATTTGAATCTAATTTTAACTATAGAAACTCTGCTGTTTTTAAACTATTTGCCAATCCTTATATAAACTTATTGAACTTTTCTAAGCTCCACTTGGTCGTCTATGCAGGTTTTAGTTAATTTGTAACCAGAATATTTTTTAACATCCACTGATGAGAACGTATTTTTCCGCTTTGATAGTTTGCATATTAGCTTTCACCTGTTTGATGGCTACTCCTGTTATGGGGCAAAAAAAAAACCTAACAGAACAAGAAAAGGTTCAATCACATCATACCCAAATACTACTTGAATTCTTTGAACAGAACCCACCTAAGACAGCTAAAGATTCGCAATATTATCAAGCCTTTCGGAAAGTAATCCGGTTTACCTCCGATGAACAACTAAAAAAACAGGTTGCCTTTGTGCAACAGCTCATCACTGAAAACAGCATGGCCCAGGAACTGATTACCCTGATGCAATTCCGCAGGAGCGTGGATAGCCTCAATCAGCAACGCATCCGTTTCATGGCCGATTATTGGCAGCACCAGGAGCTTTTAAAAATGGCCGATACCAGCGATGTTTCCTCGGAGGACTCATCGTTTACAGACATTATGGATGCCCTCTTTTACCAGGACACGCTGAACACCGATAGTATTTTTGAAGCTTTGCAACCATACAACGACTCGTTACTCCATCAGATTGATCAAGCGATTTGTGATTTTTCTGAAAATGAAGTCATTCAATGGATCCGGAAGATGCGAAGGGACACTACCGAATTCTATATTGTAGGCATTGATGGCGATTCTCTGAAAATAACGATGTATGAGAACAACCCACAAATCATCAAATTCTCAATTACCGATTATTGGGGGACCTCCATTAAAGCAGTTGTCCGCGATATTGGGACCAACTCGTTCAAAATTCTGGTGGACGACACCGCGGAATTGGAATACGAAACCCAGGAGAAAGCTAAGGAAGCCTTTAACAAATTAAGCGGTAATGCCACAAAAAACCAGTTAACCATTTCAAAACGGCCTTTACATACCAAACCCATTTTGTGGATGAAGGGCGGAAATGTACAGTTTGATATTTCTCAGATTCAACTTTCAAAATCGTGGATGAAAGGGGGACAATCATCCCTGTCGTTTATGGCCGGACTGGAACTGTTTGCCAATTACAAAAAGGAAAATGTAACCTGGGAAAATAAAAGTATATTCAGGTACGGAGCTATCCGGCTCGAAGAATCCGATTTTAAACCCTCGGAAGACCGGATGGAACTAACTTCAAAATATGGCCGCAAGCTTTTTAAAGATTACTTTTTAACGGTATTTGGCTCCTTTAAATCGCAATTTGCACCAGGCCACACCTATCCAACAGATTCCACCAAACATATCGTCTCAAAGTTTATGAATCCGGGATACCTGACCTTTGCCATTGGTCTGGATTATAAACCCAACCCACGGACAACACTATTTATTTCTCCCATCACGTTAAAATCTACTTTTGTTACCGACAGTTATATCGATGAAACCAAGTATGGACTGGACTCGGCTAAAACTGCCCGGCATGAGCCCGGGGCAATTTTTAAAGCCATTCATAAAACGAAAGTATGGGACAATATTGAGATGGAAAATACCCTGGAGCTCTTTACCAACTATATAAAAAAACCTCAAAATATAGATTTGGATTGGGAAATAAAGTTTGTGCTCCCGGTAAACGATTTCATCAGGGCAACCATTTCATCGCGCATAATTTACGACGATGACCAATCGGTCCCCGATAAGGATGACGGCACACGTACCACCAAAGCCATTCAGTATAAGGAAATGCTGACTATCGGTTTTGCCATGAAGTTTTAAAGATGTCAGTATCAAGACAAGAGATTTTGAGACACGAGATAATGTGTTCATGTACCAATGAACAAATTAGCTAATGAACAAATGGCACATGAATTCCCTCCTCCGGTTTCCAGTCTTCGGTCTCCGAAAAATAATTTGGAAGTTCTGTTTTTTATCTTACTTGTGGTAACGGTTAACCAAATAATTGCCAACCCAAAAGGCTCCTAAATGCGGTGGAACCCTTAACTCGTCCGATGGAACCTTTAGGTTATCCATTTTTCACCGTAAGGACACAAAGTGTTAGTATCAAGATACCAGGCAGGAGATTTAGAGATACGAGAATCGAGGCAATTAGCAATTAACAATTCAACCCTGTTACCCTGTTGTACCGTGTGTAAACATTTTCAATTAATATTTCAAATTCTCGAGCCATAAACTTTGTTTAATGCTTCCGTTTTGTTTTGTACATGTAATTTTTCATAAATCATGTGTATCTTCTTTTTCAGATAGGACTCAGATATTTTTAAACTTGATGCTACCTCTTTATATAACAACCCTTTCGAAAGCATAAACAAAATATCTTCTTCCCTTTTATTAAGATTGTATTCGTTTTTAACTTGGTTCTGAAAGACCTCAACCAGTTTACGTGCAATTTGAGCGCTCATTGGAGCCCCTCCATTAAATAATTCCCGAATAGCATCCGGAATCTTTGCGGGAGAATTCTTCTTTATTAGATACCCATTTGCCCCCGCTTTAAGGGCCTCTAACAATAAATCGGTATTTTCAAATATTGTGAACATCATAATCTGTATCATCGGATTAAAGCCTTTGATTTTTCTGACACATTCAATACCGGAAATTCCAGGAAGGTTTATATCCATTATCACTACATTGCAAGGATTTTTTACCAAATATTCCAATGCATCTTCCCCATTTGAGAAAGAACCCGCCAGTATAAAGTCAGATTGTTTGTTGATCATCTCTTCGATATTTTTTCTAGCTGCCTCAATATCTTCAACAATGGCCACCTGAATTTTTTGTTCCATATTTTTATCCTAAATTTAGCTTTTATAAATTTTTATAGGAAACTCCATTTCGATTGTTGTCCCATTTAAGGAATCAATCACACATCTGCCATTAAGCAAATCGGCTCGTTTGATAAGGTTTTTTAAGCCATTCCCATTTTTTGATCGATTTGAATTGTCGAAACCTATACCATCATCTGATATACACAATTCTAAATAGTTGTCGTTAATAATTAATGATATTGTGACTTTACTAGCCAGAGAATGCTTGATTGAATTGTTGACAATCTCCTTCATACACAAGAAGATACTCCTTCGTTCGTCGCCTCCAATTTCAACATCCGGGTATTCCTCAGGAAAATGAAATTCGAAATCGATTCCGGCAGCATCGAGCATCTCTGCAGCAGTTACACGCATATGTAAACCCAAACTTTCAATGGTATCGTTATCAGGATTAATTGCCCAAATGACTTCACTTAGCCGGTCGGCTAATTCCGATGTCGCATTATAAATTATTTGAGCAGCTTCGAGTTCTTCTGCTAATTTAAGTTGATATTTTAAGGTATCAGTTTTAAATAATATGGTGGTTATCATCGATCCCAGGTCGTCGTGCATTTCTTTCGAAATCCTGTCCCGTTCTTTTAACTGGCCTTCCATCTGCGACAGAAGGACAATTTTCTCTTTTTCGTGGTTAAGGGCCTTTATGTCTTTCTCTTTTATTATTAGCTTTTGCCGGAAGTAAATCATTATAAACAGGGCAAATAATAATGAAAGTATCCCAATAATAATGAATGCAATTAATACCGCATTTTTCTTTTTCAGTTCAGCATCTTGAAGTGCGATGGTAAATTCCTTATCTACAATTTCCCTCTCTTTTTTTTCATTCTGGTATTTTGCCTCCAACTCGGCAAAATTCTTTTTTACTTCAATGTTCGAAATTGAATCATTGATCCGGATGTATTGCTTGTTAAACTCAAATGCCTTTTGGTAATTGCCTTTCTTTGCATTTATATCAGCTAAAGTAGAATAACATTCGACATAAAAACTTGAAATTGCTATTGTTTTTGCTTGATTAAATGCAGCATCTGCATACTTTTGAGCAAGGGTTAACTGGTTTTTCTTTAAATAAATGTTTGCCAACATCAGGTTTATTTTAAAATCGGAAAAAGTACTTTGTGTTAGCTCCTGATAGCCTTTGGCTTTATTTATTAACTCAAAGGCTGTGTCAAAGTTACCCCGGTTAATTTCAATGTCAGCAATATCTAGTAACGAAGAACATATTTGAGAGTTGTTTTTAGTTGATTGTGCGATTGTTAAAATCTTATTAAAGTAAAACAAGGCACTGTCTTCCAACTGTTGATATTTTAACGCGGAAGCTTTATTCGATATGGCAGCTAAATATGCTATTCCTATAGTATCATTTAACTGAATCAATGTGGCAATTGATTTTTCGGCATATTCTAGGGCTTTCGGATTTGATTGTTGATTGTATAACCGGCTAATATTATTTAATGCCTTTGCCAAATTGTATTTCTGTTTAGCCAGTTCAAAATATTTAGCACTTTGGATGTAATACTCAATTGAAACAATAATATTTCCTTTATTAGAATTAATACTTCCCAAATTAGCCATTGTTATGGCCATTCCTTTTTCTAGATTATATTTCTTACAGGTATCGATATATGGAATCAAAAAATGTTCGGCACTATCTAAATTTTCAAAAAATTTATTGATACTAAGCAATTGATTGGCCCAAGCCACCTCGCCTTCAGGGTAATTAAGTTTCCGGCTTAATATTTTGGCTTTATTGTAATAGAAATAGGCACTATCGTAAAGATTTGGATCATGCTGAAAAAAAGTGCCAAATTTTAAATACGAAAATACCTTATTTGTATCATCAATGGATTGATTGATTACCTTCCGTAAACTATCCATCTCCGATGTTTGTGCCAAAACAAACAAATTGATTGTTATAAAAAAATATAACAGTAATCCCCTAATCACACTCATTTTCATAATTTACCAAGGAAATATACTGCATTTAAATAAACTTTAAAAAAACCTGCCAGGAAAATTACCTGGCAGGTACTCGGAAGCACACCCATACCCAGAAAACTGCTGGAGGGTATCCCAGCAATAACCAACCTACTTAATTAGTGAAAAAAACTTTTGCTGATTTCCACCCATTATCGGTTTTTACCAGAATAAAATACACACCTTGAGAAAGATTAATCTTGTTAATAACAACATTATAACCATTAACTAAACTTTGCATTTCGATATTTCCTAGTGTATTCAACATCTTATATTCCAGTATTTTACTGTCTGAGGTAATTGTAATAACATTCTTTGCAGGATTTGGATAAATATTTACATCAACATTTTCCTTATCATCGATACCAACTGTAGTACTAACCTCAATATCATCGACCATAAACATGATCTGATCATCAGATACACATCTGATAGCGATATGAACCGGTTTCTCTTTATATCCATTTAATGAAAACGAATACTCTGTCCATGTGGCCTGTGATGACAACAATTGGCCTGGCAATGAGACAAAGTTATTGGTATCGGGTCCATTTTCTGAAACCATTACATCGAATAATTCACCGGTACTATAACCTCTGGCCCAAAGGGTAATTGTTGATTCTCCATCGAGCATCTGCAATTGTGGCGAAATGAGCCAATCATTATTAGCTGCTCCAACTGAACGAAATACCATTCCAAATTTTTCACCAGAATGTGCAGGCAAAACTATAGCAGGTTCACAAGCAGAAGGATTAAATGCCATAAATGCCTGAGGTTCGCCTAATCCAGGATAGGTCAATGTACTTCCGCCCGAAATTGTGAAAACTGTACTTGAAACCTGATCAAAATCGATATTGCTCCAAGGAGTAAATAGGGTTGTGAAATCATAAAAATCTTCGAAATCCAAAAAATACGGATTTGCTGTTTGATTGATCTTTATTTCCACTGTTGTGGTATCATTGGTAACATCGGTTTCGTTTGCCATTTCAGTCCACACTTTTAAAATATGGATACCAGCCTGTTCTACATTAACTTTTGAATCAAATGTAAAGGAAGTGCTTTTTGTCCATGCAATTGTTCCGGTTCCAAATGACTGTTTAACAGGAGTTGCTCCATCAAGTGAATAGGCTACTGTAATAGAACTTCCATCGAGAGCTTTGTTACCCAGATTTGAAACTTTGACTTTTATTGAAACATCGGTCAACGGATCTTTTGGTGAAGGTACCACAGGTGCAATTATCTGGGTAACAGCTGCATCATATTTGTCGGCTTCTCCATTGGTGATTTTAATATCATCAATCATCAATATATGTCCGTTATATGTTACACTTTGAATTGCGGCATATATTTCCTGATCAATATAGTTATTTAGCGAGTATGTATATTGTGTCCATTCTCCCGGCACATTAATGGTATCGGCAGTTGAAATAACTATAAAACTAGCTTCGAGCTTATCGGTAGTTGAAATCAGTACATTCATTCTTTCTGTTGAAGATGAAGCGCTTTTTGCCCAAAACTGTATATATGCATTTGGTCCTTTGATAAGAATTTTGGGTGATATTAGCCAGTCGTTCGACTGATACGTTGGATTCCAGACACCGATGCTGGCACCAAATTTATTCCCTGTGTGAGCATTGTAATAATCAGAACTGGAAGGCGTAGTCCCGTCAGGTGCAAAGGCAATGAAACCCATGGCCGTGCCTGTATTTGGAAAAACAAACTCCTGGCTGATGCTTCCCAAACGATAACAAGTCGATTGATCGCCATCGCGTGATTCCCAAGGATAAAAATTATCAGTGAAAGCATACATGTTTTCAAAATCAAGGCTAAGGCTGTCAGCCATCGGGTTGATTGTAACACTATATTCAATTGTATCATTTTCTGCATCACTATCATTTGCAATTGAAGCCCACACTTTAAAGTTATAAACCCCCGGTGTGGTCATATCTACGTTTGTTGGGAAACTAAATGCCTTTTGTGACAAAGCTGAAATCGGGTAACCTGTAAACGGGGCTGTAATAATCTCACCATTGTTAATACTGTATGAAACATTTACCCCGCTTGATAATTCAAGGTTGCCATTATTTTTAATGTTTACAGTAAGCAATGTATCTACCAGTAAAGTTGGCGATGTTACTGATGTAACTGCCACGTCAACAAAATCAGCATAATCAGTAACAATGTTCACATCATCAACTAAAAGTAATAATTGATCATTCGAAACATAATTCAAAGCTACATATACCTCCTGATTATCGTATCCGGCTAATGATACTTCAATCTTTGACCATTCACTGGTTGCCGTTAATGGGTCATCGCCTGAAATAACTTTGAAACTACTTAACACATTATCTGTTGTTGAAACCAAAACTTTAAATCTTTCATCAAAACCCTCAATTCCCTTCACCCAAAAAGTAAATAATGAATTCGTATTCAACCTGACTTTAGGAGAAATCAACCAATCGTCTGCCTGGCCAGCTGGACATGGAACATACCCGATACAATTGCCCGAATGAGGTGTAAAGATTTCGGTAGTTACCGGAGATGTTTTTGAAGGTGTAAATATTTGGAAAGCCCGTTTTCCTGAGTTTCCTGAGCCAAGTCCGTACCAAAAAACCAACTGATTATTTACATATATCGATTTAACTGTCGAAAGGTCATTATCGACTGTGGTCCAGGGGCCAACCCGGTTGGTAAAATCGTAATTATACGAATTGATTTCAAATGTCTGTGAAAAACGGGTATTAATCATTTGGCTGGTCAACATGAAAGTATCGTTATCATGATACCCGTCACCAACCAAACTGGTCCAGATTTTAAAGTTGTTTTCCGATGCTTTGAAAAAAGGCAGGGTATCAGAAAAGGTAAATTTAGTTGTTGCGAAAGGCGCAATATCAGCACCAGCATAGGTTTCTGTTACAACAATACCATCATTCAATCGATAATTGATCTGAAATCCTGAACTAATGGTAGTTGAACCATAGTTCTTCAAATTAACGCTTACGTTCAGGTTCTGTGGAATTGAAAAAACACTTTTGGGCGAAGCAACGGATGCAATTCCTAAATCATTGTTTTTTAAAGGAAGAACTTTATCAAAATTGGCACGAATAATTGGAGTAATACCGTTTCCCACCACGGTCCAAGATTCGCTATCATCTAAAGTTCTTCCTAACATCTCGCTTCCAGTATAAACAGTAGTATAAGCTAGTGGTATATTTTGTCCATAAACACCAATAATGTAGCTTGAATCCTTATATAAAACAACACCTCTAAAATTTTGGATACTATCAATCATTCGGTCAATATTTAATTTATAGTCATTTACCAAAAGGCTGATATTATAAGTTTGATAATCATCTGATATCGCAATTATTGTTGTATCATTTACCCCCACCTTAGCCACAGCAACTCTTACCTCGGTATTTGCTACGGCACTATATGTGCGAAATGAAATTGATGTAAGTGTATCGGTTGCCGACATGGTGATTTTCTGTCCCAAAATAGCAGGAACAGTATAAAAATTTGCAGCACTCAATTTTGCATTATCATGCTCATAGGCAAATACTGTTTTGTTTGCACTTATCCACCGATAATCAACGTTGTCTGATGTATCACCATCTTCCTGATCACAGCTCACCGTATAGGTTACTGTATATTCCCCGATGCTATTTATGGTACAAATTGAATTTGTAGATATCACTGATGAAACATTGGGTTCTAAACTTGGTAATGCATCGGAACCCCCTTCATATACCGTATTACCCACATTATCGGTAATTTTAACTTGTAATATAACATTTGCGGCGGCTTGAACTCCGATATTGGTAACCGTTGCATTAAAAATAAATTCTTGGGGTAATTGTGATTCTGGAATCATAACCTTTAAATTATCCTGCCCGGGCAATGTTAATTGCAAATCGAAGTCGCTTTTTAATTTTGCTTTTTTAGTTTGCAATACGTCCGATACATCTTCCTCTATTGAGAGATTAAAAGCATTTTTTGAACTACCTAAAGGTTTGATAATGGGATTATAAACCTCAGATATTCCCATAACACTTTCTAAGGATTTTAATTTTGCGCCTGAACTTAATTTTTTTCCGACACCTGTTAACTCAATCTTATCCTGAGCATTTAACAGGAATGGGATTAGAAACAAAATTGCAAGTATAACTTTTTTCATAATCTAAATTTTTGTTGCTTGTTAATTAGTAGTAGTCTGTTTTATTAAAATTTTAGTCGTATAATACGGTTCTTTATTCCCAACTTGAATGAAATAGATTCCCTCACTAACATTTAGTCTGACTTCAATTGTTTCGTTGTTAATACAATCATGATTTTCATAAATAACATTCCCTAAAAGGTTGTAAATTCTCACAATACAATTTTCGGGTAAATTATTATCAAACCTAATATGAATCAACCCATTCGATGGATTTGGGCTAATTGAAAACAGATTCTTATTTGTGTTAATGGAAGTATAAACTTGTTGGGTGAGGAACAGGTTCGATTGTAACCCATTACCACTTACTTTAATTATTGCTTGTCTTTCAACATATCCTTCATTATTTTCTATGGCTGTGACAATAAGTTTTTTACCATCCCCCGATTTTTTCAGCTCTATCCATGAGTAAGATGTAGTAGCATGCCAATCATCAATATTGGTTGACACATCAAATTCTGCAGTAGAACCAATGCCACCTATAGTTTGATTCCTGGGTGCTACGGTTAAAAAGGCTTGAGCTCCCGATTGAATTATTGTTACATAATTATCTGGAATGCCATTTGATGATACAGTTATTGTTGCTTTACGTTCATTTAATGAAACATTACCCTCGGTTATAGTAAATTTCAGCCCATCATCTGATTTCTCGGCATGTAACCAACTTTCAGTCAACGCAAATCCCCAATCTGAGGCATCTGTAATTACTTCAGCAGCATTAGTTAATCCAACATTGGCACCCATGGTCAAAGACTCGGGGACTACTGCTAAATATGGTTCGTCGGGAAAAACAATCCGGAACGATATTTTACCGCTAACTTCCCTTTTAATATTTGTTATAGCTATATTACCATAATCCCCGTCTGTTAATAAAAATGTTGGGTCGGTCATATCCGATAAAAATGTTGTACGGTAAACCGAATCGGAGAAAAATGCATTATCCATGTCTCCGTTTTCAAAAGCCTTTCCTCCTGGACGAAAGGCATATACCTCATCAAAAATATCAGTCCCATTGTAAGAAACATTCCCTGTAGCATGAGGCCAAATACGGTAAACCAATAAACCCGAGCCCGGTAATGCACTTTCGTAAGTATTTTCGCTAACCCTGTATTCCAATATCAAAAATTCACCTGATGTTGAATTCGGGATATTAATTTTATAGCAGATGTTTTCGGGAACATTGGAACTTAATGGCGCCAATCCGTACGTTCCTGTAGTTTTAATTTCCGGTAAGGAATCAATCCACCCACCATACTTGAATTTCATATAAGCATTCGTTGATTGTGCTGGTTCCGAGTTATATTCCATTAAATCCCAATAACCAACAGGGTGCAATGAAGTTCCATAGGTATAGTGATATAAATCGGGGGCACCCAATGTATGGAACATTTCATGGCACAAAACAGAAGAATGCGATTGAACATAGGTCTCAAGCTGGAAATTGAAACTATAAAATTGTTTCTCGTTTATGGTCACCGAATAATTATCGTCAATGGTTGACATATGGGGCCATAACAGATCGCTCCATCCATCAGGTCCTCCTTTCACAATAAAGCAAACATTATCAATCTTCCCGTCCTTATCAAAGTCAATATCTAAGCCCGATGGTATTTCACCTTTTACCGATAATAGGGCATTGCGCAATAAAGCAAATTCGCGTGCATTTTTTTGATCACTCCCCGAATACCCATTTGTATTGGTTTCTGAATTAAATGGTTGATAATAGCTCCGGGGTTTGTCATCGGTATAAGTTTCAACAACATCGCTTTCAACTAAAGGATAAAATGAGGTAACAATTTCTAAAGAATTATATGAAATTCTTTGATAGTATTTATACATTGAATTATCTGTTTCTGAACTGCCATTAAACATTTGTTCGAAAACCGAAAACAAATTAGTAAAATCGCTATCATCCAGGAATTTAATAAATACAACAATGTTATTCAGACGGCCTTTATTGTTTTTTAATTCCGATTTTACACCTGTTCTATTTCTTTTTTCCCATAGTTGATGTTTTTTTAATAGATTCTCGGGTGACAATGTGGCAAATGGTTTCAAATTACAGTTTTGCGGATCGTTTTCTCCAACAATAAAATCTGATGGTACCAATTTTCCATCAAGTTCAAGTGCATACACAAAATATCCTGTATGTTCATTCTGAATAATTGTATAACCATTGCTATCGTGCAGCCAGTGCCAAAATTCATCACCACTGGCATAGCATACTATGTTACGGCCATCAGGTTGAACTATTACCTGTGGTACGTTTTTCAAAAAAGCTGCATATGTTTGTTGAAATGGAACCAGAAGAAATAAGGCAAAAATTTTTATTATCAAGCAGTTCGTTCTCATCTAATTTTAATTTTACTGCAAGTTTTATATAAATCGCCTAATAATCAAAATTAACAACGGTAACTTTAGTTACCTTTTTTACAATATTTTAACACTGTTTAATTGTATTTTATGATAAACTATAAGGATTAGGGGCGGGTTGTCAATTTAACGTGAGATGTAATATTTGATTCTTGTTTTTTTAGTTTTACATTCATTTTTTTATTGGAATGATGGAAAATTGGAATAAAAAAGGAAATAAAATGTATTGATAATGGGGTTCCAATCATCCAATGTTACATACTTACAATCATTCAATTTCCCAATAAATTAACCTCAAAAAGGTAACTACAACAGATGTGTCCCCTGGGGGATCGTGGGGGGATTTGCAATTAACAATTAGCAATGAATAATGAACAATTAGAAAGATATCAGTATCAAGTATCAAGATGTCAGACACAAGATTCAGAGACACGAGACACAAGATAATGTGTTAATGAGCCAATGGGCTAATGAACTAATGGGCTAATGTCCCGATACACCCTAAAACACTTCCCGCCAAAGCGCCACTTCATCGGTAAAGCGGTTATTCAGGAGTTGGCATTGCGTGTCGATACGCATCATCGGTCGCGTTTGGTTATTGTAGGCTGGCCATTCAGGTTGCCCGGCGGCTGAGGGTTTTCCATGGCGGGCAAAACTGGTCCAGAATCCGCACATATTACGCGAAGCCACATATCTTTCAGGGCGGCTTCCCTCCATGCCGGGTGTTCTTGTTCCTGATGCATCAATACTTCCATCCACGTTATAAAATTTAAACGGTATATCCATGGCATGCATGGCGCCCATGGTTATGTTGGTTCCGGAGATGATGTTTTCCGATTTATAGCCAAAATTATAAAGATAGACGGGTGCCGTGCCCTGTTCCGATTTTCGTTCGGCAATCAGCAGCGAACCCAATCCCATGCTCAACAACGAATAAACCTTCATGTAGATTTCTGTGGGTGTGGCTTCGGGATATTTGGCCGAATAAAATTCTACAATACGTGCCGCTTTGGTTCCAAAATCGTGCTCCAGCCGTTCGGTCAATCCGGTTACCGATAAATTGAAAACCTCTTTATCGCTGCTGTACATCGAAAAGAATATCTCTTCGTCTTCGTTCCAGCCCACAAGAAGGGGTTTGTCCGCTGAAATTTGAGGCGCTACAGGGTCGAACGGGTGGTGAGGAAGAACCGACCCATCGGCCACGGGGCCAAAATTACCGGGACCCACCGCCCCAATCCCTTTAAATCCCTGTTTAAACGACCAATCCGATGTTGATTGAAGCCGTATCTGGGCTTCAAGAAGTTTCGATGCCGGCATGTCCAGCAGTTTTCGCCAATCTTTAGGCGCGATGTTGAGCTCTTTTAAAAGCATCAGGGTGGTTTGCTGAGCTGTTTCCGGAGTATTCAAAACAATCCCGGGGCCGCTTTCAATTGATGCTTTATGGAAGTATGGGGCCGCCTCGGGCATAGCATAAAGGCACGAGGTTTTTAACCCCCCACCCGATTCGCCAAAAATCATCACATTATCGGGGTCGCCGCCAAACTGTCCAATATTTTGATTGATCCATTTTAAAGCTAAAGCAATATCCTGAACCCCACGGTTACCGGAACCCCTGTATTCATCGCCGGCCAGTTCATCTAAATAAAGATAACCCAAAAGTCCCAGCCGGTGGTTGGTAGCCACTACCACCACATTAAACATCCGGGCCAGGTTGGCGCCATCCTGTGCTATACTTCCGGCCGAACCGGCCACAAAACCGCCGCCGTGGCTGTACACCATCACCGGGCATTTACCATCGGTCTTTGCTGGGGTCCAAATATTTAATGTAAGGCTATCTTCGGCGGGTTCGGGTTCATTCAGCCCGTAATAACCACCAAGCGTTTGAATAGATGGATTCCCCAGCTTTGTTGCTTCGCGGATGCCGCTCCAGGGTTGGGCGGGTTCGGGTGTTAAAAACCGGCGGTTCCCCGAAATTTTTCCGGCGTAAGGAACCCCTTTAAAGATAGAAACACCGTTTTGCTGGTAGCCTTTAATTTTTCCCAGCGTGGTTTCAACCACCGGGGCATCGTTTACGCCCGGAAGTTTTATCCAACTGAACGAAGGCAGCACCATAGCCGTAACTAATCCGGCTCCGGAATATTTAATAAATTGACGGCGGTTGATAGGTTCCATGACAAAGTATTTTTGTTAAGCGTATCCGTTCAAAGGGGTTAAGATAGCAAAAAAAGTATTAAGACCGGATATTTTGTTTAAGTCCTTATTTCCGCAAGTCACGGGGTGACTAATTGAATAACAACTGTTTGCCTTCTTTGTGTTAAATTGAGTCACCCCGTGACTTTCAACGGTTTACCAGATGATTTGCGGATTTCAGGTAAATGCTGATATAAAAATGAGTAAATGTAAAAATATATTCAATTTCCGTTTTCACCGCAAAGCCACAGGAACACAGGGAATGTAACAACGGGCTCTGGTCGGTTGCTTTATTTTGATTTCCCGTTTCCAATAAAGAATTAGCACGCTGATGGCACAGATGCGCGGCAATGCAGATTTTTATCCGTTGTGGAAAAAGCACTGGTTATATTCGGGGTAGTTTTAAAGCCGCGCCAGGTTGGGCTGAAAGTCTATTAAAAAAGGGATGGATTTCGAAATCCCACCCCTTTTTCTAAGGATCATCGTTTATCTATTTTTAGACTGTCCATGTATATGAATATGATTCACCGCCACTGGTTCCTGTTATACTTCCGTTACCTGCAGCATCCCATTCCATATTAAATGTATCTTCTCCTGCTTGGTAATCAACTGTGCCACTGCCATCGGCATTAATTACAATTTCAAGAGAGAAACCATCAGCTTCCATATTGACAGTAAGCACGTTATTTACATAAGCCCATGTATAGGTTAGTGCTATGGCATCGGCGGCAGTATAGTATTTTACTTCACCGCCGGTTCCGTCTTTTTTCTCTTCTGCTGTCAGTACGGTAAATTTTGATGAACCAGCAATTTCAATTTCATACTTCCAGTAATATTTCAATGCATCTTCCCAATAGCTCATCCAGAATGAGCTTGAACCATCGGTCCAGTACCAGGTGTGGGTACCATTGGTTGATTTGGTAGTTGATTCGGTTGCACCGGCTGGAACCTCGAAACTACTGAAAGCCTGTGTCATAGCCACAGCCGACTGGATGTAAGCCGATGCCATCTGGGCATGAACATCAGTCGAATTTTGCAACCCGGCAGGAATCTCTATTTTAGAGACTGTTTCGGCGGCAGCTGGCTTCTTAAAATCAGAACCATCCGATGAATTGTCGTCATCTTTATTACATGATGAAACAAATACTAAGGCAACAACTGCCATCAACAACGAGAGGAATTTTACATTCTTTTTCATTTTGTTAAATTTTAAGTTAATAATTAAGGTTACTCTTCTTTTTAAAACGATATTATGATTCAACTTTTAACAAATTGGTGGCGTGGCACATCACTTCAATTCCAATTGGTGTATTCCCAATTACCCCGCCATCCCTATCAACAGGTAACATCTGCCACAGGATTTTTCAATCGTATATTTCGATATTTGGTGATAAATAATTTTATTTTACGGGTTCCTTGTAATTGAAACAAATATCATAAAAATCGGGCAATATTTATTTTCCTGAATTACTAAATTAATTTTTCCGTTATCAATCAGGGCATCGGGAGCTATACAAAACCCCGGACCAAAATATCTGCCATTATTTAAAACCAATAAAAGCGCTTTTTCTCAAACTAATGCTTTTTATAATTAACCTGCTAACTTTCTATCTGCCAACTTTCCTGCATCTCATTTATCTACCTTGTTACCCTGTAACGCAGATTCCCGCAGATTTATTAACCGCAAAGTGCCAATGAGCCAATGTGCTAATGAGCTAATGAATTCCGTTTTCTAAAAAGAATGGTACGTTGATGACGCGGATTCATTCACCGCAAAGGCGCAAAGGCGCAAAGTGCCAATGTGCTAATGTGCTAATGAACTCCGGTCTCTAAAAAGAATGGTATGCTGATGACGCAGATTCTTTCACCGCAAAGGCGCAAAGGCGCAAAGTGCCAATGTGCCAATGGGCTAATGAGCTAATGAAATGACCCTTGATGGTTTCGGGATAAGATAGTTGAATGACGCAATAGCATATTTCACTGACGCAATGTCGTATTTCATATCCGCGATGACCATAGAAAACTTCCGGAACGCATCTTTCAACCGCGAAATGATTGCAGACACCAACGAAACAACCCCTTTCAACCGCGAAATGATTGCTGGTGCCAGCGAAATAACCCCGTTCAACCGCGAAATGATTACCGATGCTTACGAAATAACCACAATCAAGGGCGAAATGGGGACTGGCATCAAAAAAATGATAATTTACCCCCGGTTCGATGTGAAAAATCACCCTGATAATCATAATTCCAGATGCTTACTTAATCCCGCAAAAAAAGCGCAAACCGGTTAATAGCCCCGGTGTGGCTTTTATGTAAACGTACCCGGTTTTTATCCATACCTGCCATTTAATGAACAAATCGCACCGTAACCTGCGGAACAGGTGAAGCTCTGTGGGTATTGAACCCAATGGTTGTCCGTTATGTGGCAATAAATAGCCGGGTGGCGCTTTTTGAAGGATTGCCTTCTGCAAAAATCCTTTGGAATGTAACGGCGGAAAGGAACAGAGGGTTTTGAAGCCAAAAAAAAGGTTTAATTGAACTGAATATCAGACCCCATCTGTTAATAATTGTTAATAAAAAGTGGAGGTTGTGAAAATAGCATCTGACATGGATTTCCCATGATTTTACCAAAACCCGGTGAATTATTTTGGCATCCGTTAGCGAAAAAGCGGGTGGTGGTTATCAATTTTTTTATACATTTATACCTGTTAATAACACAACCAAATTTTTATTTCCTATGAACAAAAAACAAGAGATGGTATTAAAAAGGGGCGATGCTGTTCACCAGGTATTTACCCAATTTGCCGATGTGGTACAGATTACCCCCGGCCTGACTGACCTTGATACCCGTTTGGGTGAACTACTTACCGAAGGGAAGGCCTTTGGCATGCAACAAAACGAAAAAAGCACTTCGGTAACCCGGCAAAAGAATGAAATACGCCAACAACTGGAGGTGCAGGTGTACGAAATTGCATCGGCCCTGCTGGCCTTTGCACCGCAGGGAGGCGACTCCGCCCTGATACAGGTTATTGAGGAGCTGCGCACCAGCCCCTCGAAATTAGATAAAATGCGCGACCGGCCCCTGCATGCCTATGCCATGTTTGTACACCAACATGCCGCCCGTTTCCCGGGCAAGCTGGAGCCTTACTTTACCGATACCGAGGTAGCGGCCTTAAAAACCCTGACCGACGCGTTCGACCAATCGTTGCCGGCACCCAAGAATGCACAGGGCAAAAGCAAACAGATTACCGAAAACCTGGCCGAATGCTGCGAGGCTATTGATACGATGCTAAAGGGGACCATCCGCGAAAAGGTGAACCCCTGGAGGACCAAAAAGCCGGAGTTTTACAATGCCTTTGAAAACGCGATGGCTATCACGGCTGCCCATACCACCAAAACCGATAAGGGTACAACGGCTGCCACCGATGCAACATAGAGGTTTGATTTGCCTTATATAATGGTTTGCCCCCGCTGCCTGAAGCTATTGTGTAGGGCGGTGGGGGTTTGAAAAGTAAAAAGGTAAAACTTAAATATAATTTCATATAAATTGGGGTTATACAATAGTTAGCGGTAAGTTGGTGGAAAATGTGAACATATAAAGCTTAAAAACCATGAAACTAAAAGAATTTATTAAAGAGACTATTAATTCAATTAGTGAAGCTATAATTGAAAGTCAAGAAGAACTGAAAGACAAAGGCGTAATCGTCAATCCTGAAAAAGTTGAAATTGGGAAACAAGGAGAAAAATTACTAAGAAGTGATGGGTGGCGATACATACAAAATTTAGACTTTGATATACTTGTTGCAGTTGAAGAAAAGCAAGAAAATTCAGGAAAAGGAGAATTAAAAATAGCAGGTATTTTTAGTGCTGGAGGAGGAATTTCAGACGAAAATGTTAATAAAAATGCCAATCGAATTAAGTTTTCAATTCCAATTGCTTTTACTACAACTCCGACTCCATCTGATTATAGAGCTAAAAAACCTTAGGGAATTAATATTACATAAAAAAACTTAAACGTATAAATTATGAAATTGGAAGATTTTATTTACGAAAGTATTACACAGATAATAGGTGGAGTAAAAAAAGCTCAGAATTTTGCAGCGGAAAATGGAGCATCGATAAATCCAGTATCTTTAAGACAAAGCAAATCATCAGGTGATTCATATTATGACGACAACTCGTTAAGACCTGCACAATTAATTGATTTTGATGTTTCAGTATCAACGAAAGAAGATGATGAGATTTCAGGAAAAGCTGGAATTTTTGTTTCTGTATTAAAATTGGGGATTGAAGGAAAAGAAGGGTCTCAAAACTTAACTTCAAACAGATTAAGATTTTCAGTACCATTAATGTTACCAACTCAAAAAAAATAAGAGAATGGAAAAAATTGAATTAAAAGTCGGTGATAAAGTCTTTCATAAATCAGATTATACTGTGATTTGGGTAATTGAAAGAATTGATGACAGCGAAGTATTTTGCTCCACATTGCTAAAAGAATCAAAGAAGCTGTTAAAGGAAAACTTTTCACTTGTTTCAATTGAAAAAGTTGATGATAAATCACCTTCAATTATTATAGGAAACAAAAGAGGAAGTAATTATTTCTGATAACAACCTACCGCTAACCCGCGGTAAACATAATAAGGGCAAAAGTGCTATATTTGAATTATGAATAAGAAAGAAACTTTATGCGGAAATTGTAGTTCGGTGCTCCGAATCCCTTACTATGCCTACCGCCAACGTTAGGCGTCATACTAGGTGCCACTTCGAATTAATTGATATTATTAAATAGACAAACAATAAATGAGACAAAGTTTAATTGATCTAATTGATAAGACAATCATTTATAAATATGACTTACCTAATACTGAAGTCGGAATTCTTAAATCAATATTTTCTACCGAAAATGACAAGTGTTACTCTGCTAGTGATAAGGATGATTTGGCTGAAATAATTTATAATTCAATCATTGAATACTCTTTTAACGAATTTGACATTTCTGGCAAAGACTATCAAAATCTACATACAATTGCATTAAGAAATAAACTGAAGTATAATCCAGATTCTGATGAAGAATCGAAAATAAAATATGGTTTTTTTGGAGAGGTAATACTTTACAGTATTCTTGTAATTGTATTTAAATCAATGCCATTGATAGCAAGAGGTTATTTTTACAATCCATTAGAAAATGCAGAAACAAAAGGTTATGATTCTTACCACTTAGTTGAAAATAATGGTGCATCTGAATTATGGTTTGGAGAAGTTAAATTTCATATTAGCCACACACAAGGAATTAAAAGTGTTCTTGATAATATAGACAAGGCGTTATCTGACTCGTATCTTGAAAAGAATGTAGTCGCAATTCATAATCATAAAAACAACCTAAATATTTCAGGTTCTGCAATTGAAATAATATTAAATAATTGGGAAGCTAATCCATCAATTAGGATCATTGATGAAATTAAAGAGCATAATATTAAATTAGTTTACCCAATTTTACTTATGTATGAAGATGATATGAAAGGATATGATGACAATATCAAAAAAGTAATCGATCATATTCAAGAAAAATATACATCAAAAACTTTTGCATTATCTATTAATTACAGCGTGTTTTTCATACTTCTTCCAGTTGAAAAAGTTAAGGAGATTAAATTAAGCGTTATACAATGGATAGAATCAAAGAAACAACCAATGTTGTAATTGAAATCAACAAATACAGAAAAAATCAAATAAATGATTATGATTTGATTAAAACTGTATGCAAATATTTTGATGAAATAAAAACTGAGAACATTTCTCAATCTGATTTACGTTTTTTGAAATACATTGCTAATACTGTTGGTATTCCTCATTTTTTTGATCTATTAGCAAGTTTTGAAAATCAAATAGCAATAAACGAATTTGACTTAAATACAATTTCGTCCATATTGTATGAAAGTACATTGCATACATCTACAGAAGACAAGGTACATAAATATCAAAAAAATATTTTAGACTTATTTGAAGAAGGAAAACAAAATAGATTTTTTCTTTCTGCAAGTACTTCATTTGGCAAAACGCACATTGTATTTGAAATTCTCAAGAAAATGAAATACAAGAATATTGTATTGATTTTTCCTACTATTGCTTTGTTATCCGAAAATTACGAGAAGGTTATTTCAGGAAACAATTATGAATATTTCAATGATGGTTTTAAAATCCATACATTAAGTGAAGTTGACGAATTAGGAGAGAAGAATCTTTTTATTTATACACCAGAGAGATTTTTATCTTTTATTGAGAAAAATGAATCAAAAATAAACTTTGACTTTGCCTTTGTCGATGAGATTTATAAAATTGATAATGACTATTTAATTGATGACGAATTAAGGGAAAATGAAAGAGATGTTGCATATCGCCTCGCTGTTTTTTACACTTTAAAAGATAAGGTTGACGTATTACTAGCAGGGCCATATATCGACTTTTCTAAAACGGAAGACTTAAATTATAATGATTCTTTTGATCGCTTCTTGTCACTGAATAGAATACAACTTATCGATTATAATAATTATGAGATAGTCAATAAAACATTTCTTGATATTGCAAATAAAACAGACAATTTTGAGGGAAATGAATTATCATTTGTTTTTACTAGTAAAAATAAAGATCGAATGCTTATCGAAATTATCAGAAGCATTGTTTCAATTAACGAAAACACTATCATTTATTGTCCCTTAAGAAGACAAGTTGAAAGCTACCCAAAAAAAATTATTGCTTCAGGTATTTTGAGTAAGCATGACACTTCAGAGTATGATTATTTCATCAAACACATATCCAATAATTTTAAAGAAGAATGGACTTTAATACAAGCTTTAAAAAGCGGTATTGGCATACATCACGGACTTGTCCCAAAATACATACAAAAAGAAATTGTATCTCTGTTTAATAGAAAATTATTAAAAGTCCTTATTTCAACAACGACAATTACTGAAGGTGTAAATACTTCTGCAAAAAACTTAATTGTTTTTGACAGTAAAAAAGGAGACAAACCACTTAAAAAATTTGATGCTAAAAATATTGCGGGACGAGCTGGACGTTTTGCACAGCATTATAGCGGTCGGGTAATAATTTTACAGAACGATTTCATGAGGGTTCTTGAATCCATACCAGAAGGAATCAAACATAAAAACTTTGATTTATCATCGCCTAAAAATGAAATTGATTTATATTATACAAATGACGAATACTTATCCAACGAAGACCAGCAAAAAAAAATCAATATCCGTCAAGAACAACTTAGTAGAAACATACCAGATTATATTTTCGATTTTTATAAAGTAGTAAGTCGTATAGATAAAATTAGAGTTTACGATGAGATAACAAAGCTTAGTCGTAATGAATTGGGAAGGATTCCCGTTTTAATTAGTAGATTAAACTTTATTATGGATATTGATAACGACGGTTTTCAAATAATACTAAATGTAATAAGGCCAATAATAAAAAACTCAAAACTTAATTTTCTAATTGACCAAAAAGATAAAAATAACATGTATTCCGTTTTAGCTCATATGATTCATTTTTATTTAGCTGGTGGGTTTAATAGTTCAATGGAATACAGACTTAAATCTGGAGACAAAATTGACGCTGCTATTAGGAAGACATCTGAATTTATATACAATACTTTAAAATACCAGTTAGTCAAATATTTAGGTGTATTTAATATTATGTATAAATATTATTTGTCACAAACAACAAATGTGGCATTTGACAAGGTATCTGGTATAGATATCTTATTAATTAAATTGGAATACAATGCCCTGTCAAAAGAAGGAAGGATCGCAAGTGATTATGGTGTGCCATCAAATATTGTTGATTACTACGAAAATCCAGACAGATCGGAAAGAATAAAGTCAAGATTTGACAATTATGAGCAAGAAATATTCAATAGAATTGACAGGATTATAAGTTAGCCTGACTAAAAACAAGAAAGTACGAACGCCTAACATTTTGTATAAGTAATGGCTGGAGATGCATTAAACATCAAGGTTTGTAGCCCACTCAAACTTCGTAGCGGTTTGAAAGGAAACTACTGCACAATCTGCCACTACTCCTGCAATTTAACGTTAGGCGGTAAGAAGAACACTATGCAAAAAAATAAAACGAGGTGATGAATAAAGAACTTGAAGAATTACATAAAAATATACCTCTTGGGATTACGTCTAAAATTTTAATGACTGAACCAAATCAAAAAGTTATTATTTGTAAAGGAACATTCAATTTATCATACGATAAACAGGTTGTTGAGATAGAAGGCGAAGTTTGGTTTGATTGGTTTCCTCATATTGATACTAAATTTAAAGGTATAGCTAAATCTACATTGAAAGATATAGTTGGTTTTACTGATGCCGATGATAGATATGATTTGATAATAGATGGTCTCGTTTTTGGTAAAGCATATATTACAAGTACCTCTTTTGGAAACGAAGCTGAGATAAGTGGGCAAATGCATGGATTATCAGTAAGAGGAGACAAGACTATTCCGATTTCTAAAATTGCTTTTTCGATACCAAATCTCAGAGATTTTATTGGGCAACCAATTAAATTAATAAATGAAAAAGGAGGCTATTATTCTGGAAAAGATAGACTAATTCTTGAAAATAAGGATTATTTAATAACTATTGATAAACATAAAGATTATAAAAAATCATTTGAATTACTTTCTGCAAAAGGTGGATATTTGCTTTTATATGCGGGTGAAATTGAAAAGAAATCTGGCCATATAACATTTGAGGAATTAAATAAATTACATCATTGTCTTTCAACTTTCCTAAGTTTTCTAAATGGGCAGAGATGTTCTCCAATCTTTTTGCAAGGAATCCATGAGGATGAAATAATTTGGACAGATTATACTGGATACACTTCTAATTCATTTAAACATGTGCATTCTTGGCCACAAAAGATAGGAATTGGCGGTTTAAGTGAACTTTGGAATGAATTTTATGAATTGTGGGATAATGAAAATGACAAAGACTTTTTAGTTTCAGCCATACATTGGTATATTGAGGGAAATACTAATTCTGGATATCTTGAAGGTTCTATCGTGATGATACAAACAGCATTAGAATTAATTTACAACTGGTTAATTATTGAGAAAAAGAAATTAATTTATGGAAAAGATGGAGAGAGTATTTCAGCAGCAAATAAAATAAGATTAATGCTTTCTCAATTAAACACAAATATTGGACTGCCAGAATCTTTTAAAAATTTAAAGTCTTATTTAGCTTCAAATAATGACATACATGATGAGATTGATTTATTTGTCCAAATACGGAATTCGATAATCCATTCACAAGAAGAAAAGCGAAAGAAGCTTTCAAAAATACCAAACAAAGTTAAATATGAGGCACAGCAACTAGGACTTTGGTATATAGAAATATCTTTACTTAAAATATTAAAATTTAAGGGTAAATACAGTAATCGTTGTTCAGGTAAATTATGGGCAGGAGAAGATGAAGAGGATTTACCAAAAAATCTAAATAATGAGTAATAAAAGCCAATCGCTAAAATTGTTTATACAAAATAGGCGAAATAGCAGTAAATTCAAAGGTTGTAACCCACTTAAGCTTTTTTCAACTTGACAGGAAAGTGCCACGCACACGGCTATTCTTATACAAAACGTTCTGTACAAGCAATATAAGACACTGAAAATATGAATCATTATACTTTATTACCTCTATCTTACCCTGTTAATTGGGCTATAAGAAGAGAACCAGTTTTTCGGTTATTGGATGATGAGAGATGGGTGGATAATTTTTTCGAAACAGGTGAACTAATGATTAGCTGTTTTGAAAAATTCAAAAATTATCCAGACGAAATGCAAGGAGATAAGGAAGAAGGAGAAGCGTTCATTGAAGGTAAAGACAATGAAGGAAATCAACATCTTATCTTGTATGATTCTGGACTTAATGCCTATATAATGTCAACTACGACTAAAATTGATAAACAAGTAATTAATGATTTTAATGCTAATTGTGTGATTAAAATTAATAATCCAACGGAGTTTGCGTTAGAGGTTGCAAAAAAACTTCCATTTGTTTTAGGTGGAATTGAAGGGAATTGTGTTTATGACGAGCATAGAATACTAAGTTTTAAAAAGAAAATTGACGAATATAGATTCTTTAAGAATGGGAAGTTTATAAATGATAGAATAGGGCTGGAAGAATTTAGAGAACAAACAAGAGAATATGAACTGTTTTTAAAACGCGAGAAATATAAACATCAGAATGAATATCGTTTTGTTTGGTTTACAAATAAAGCTGTAAAAGATTCATATTTAGTAAAATGCCCAGAAGCGATTGAATTTTGTGAAATGATAAAATTATAATGCCAGTGCATAACAATTAGCATAGTTAATAAGGGTTTCATTGGTATGCGAAGGTTTGTAGCCCGTTGCCTGAAGCTTTTGTGAAGGGCGGTGGGGGTTTTTGAAGATGGGAAGTTAAAAATGTAATTTTATATAAATTTGGGTTATATAGTAGTTAGGCCACATTGAACGACTACTACAATGACCGTGATTTACTGATTTAAAATTGCTATATTTGAGACTAATAATAAACTGATTAATGAGTGGCAATAAATCAAATATTGATGTTGACAAGATTGTAAAACATTGGATTGAGACATCGGATGATGACTTCAATACCATGCTGACTTTATATAATTCAAAATCATTCGGTTGGTCATTATTTCTCGGACACATTTCAACTGAGAAGTTACTTAAAGCTCTATATGTTAAACGATTTAGTGAACATGCGCCTTTCACTCATAATTTGTATAGATTAGGAGAGTTAATTGGATTAGAAATGTCAGATGAGTATTCTGACTGGCTCGACGAGATTACTTCGTTTAACTTGAATGCCAGATACGATGATTATAAAAAGGAGTTTTACAAATTGTGCACTCCTGAATATTCCCAAGACTGGATTGAGAAAATAAAAACTATTCGGACATGGATAAAAGAGATGCTTTAGATATTGCTATTAAATATGCCAATGCCGTAAAATCAAAATATGATTTTGTAAAAATTATTCTTTTTGGTTCATACGCAAAAGGCAATTTCAATGCAGATAGTGATATTGATATTGCCGTGATTTTAAAAGATTACAACAACTTGATTGATATACAACTGGATTTAATGCGTTTAAGGAGAAAAATTGATAGTAGAATTGAACCACATCCATTTAGAGAAAAGGATTTTAATATAACAAATCCGATTGTAAACGAGATTATTAAATACGGACAAGACATAAAAATCAACGTGGCCTAACACGGGAAATTGAAAGGGATTTAGGTTGTATGGGAGTTTTGCCCTATACTTTCAGCCAGATTCACCTGTTATTTAAAAATTGTATCTTTGGATGTATGATTACCAGGAACGACATATTAAATAAACTGATTGACTTAAAGCCCGTTCTATACAGAGATTACTCTGTCAAGCAGATTGGACTATTTGGTTCATTTTCTGACGATTCGTTTACGGAAGATAGTGATATTGATTTGCTCGTTGAATTTGAAAAACCCATCGGATGGAAATATTTTTCATTAGAGATTTATCTTGAGAATATTTTTGGCCGCAAAATTGACTTAGTGACCAAAAATGCGCTAAAGGAACAAATCAAGGAAAGGATTTTAAATCAGGTTAAATACGTGTAATTTGAAAAAGGAAGAGCGCAACGGCACTATATACGGTCGTAAAATATTGTGGTTGCAACGCATGCAAATTCACAGCTTGTTGGCAGGGTTTTTCAGTGGTGATACAAACAGGATGATATATTCAGTTTTTCACCCCAATTATTAGAAACATTGAGTTACTATGAATAATACTCAAAAATACAACGAGCCAGTTTAAAGAAACAAAAGCAGACCAACAACCGGTAATTATTGGAATAAGGTTTGAATTTGTCATATATAATGGTTTACCCCCACTGCCTGAAGCTATTGCGGATGGCGGCGGGGGTTTTTGAAAGGGAAGTTAAAAATGTAATTTCATATGGATTAATGTTATTTTGCAGTTAGCAACTATTAAAGAACAACCACAATTTGTAAGAAACCTAATAAATAAGAGTTTTAAACAGAATTCTTTAAATCAAAAATTATAAAAATTCTGATTGCTAAAATTGGTGACTCTAAACTTCTATCCTTGTAAAAAATGTAATGTAATTTAATTTATTTACTAAATACGTAACATCATGAGAACGATTGAATTAAATCCACTTTCATTTATTGCTTCGCCTGATGAAAAGAAATTCATTCTATTAAGGAGCAAACAGGCAGATAAAGATGAATCATTTTTAAATGATTTTGCAGTTCCTAAAATCCTTAAAAAAGATAATGCAAATAAAATACCTGGAGTATGGGGCACGCTGGGGTATAGTGATGACAGACCTATTAACTGGACGGGTATTCTGGAATGTTCCAATGAAGGTAACGATGATTTTGTAGAAAATTCCACTGTTAAGGATGAAATAGACTTGCTAAAATATATGTACCCTAACCTGATGGAAAAGGGGGAAATAAGGGAAAAGGTGATTAATTTAAATCAACTCGAAATTCCTTTACCATCTGTTTTTTCACTAAATGAAATACCAAAACTAAGACTTAATATTTTTCTGGATCAAGAGGAAGGAGCCCTGGCTTTTTACCAGTTCAAACAGGAAAATGATAAAGACTCGGAACTGGAGTTTATACTTCCCGAAGCCACCGATGAAGAAAATAGTACAACTAAAAGGGATCGTCTTACCTATTTATTTAATGTAATCCCAAATAAAAAGATTGAAGAAGTGCCGGATATACCAAACATGTACCGGTTATCATCAAAATTTAACGAGGACGATTTTATTGTAAAAGTGTTAATATTTAAAAGGTTAATTGACACCAAGAAAAACAAGAATAAACTACCTTCATCAAGCTCGGAGTTGGTCGATTTAATTGAAGAAAAACTGGCTTCTTACCCCGATGGATTATTGGTTAAAAAGCATGCCTTACTAATTTTTAATGATAGAAATAATACATTTACAGAAGCCCAACCCGGATCTATTGATACTTCAAAGAAAACACTGCTTTTGCTTCATGGTACATTTGCCAGTACCAAGGGATCGTTTAAAGAAGTATATGATTGGATTGGAACTTTGGTAGGTGATAACAAATACGAACAGGTTATTGCTTTTGATCACCCAACATTTTTTTACGATGCTGAAATGAACATTAATGTGTTCTTTAAAAAATTAGAAACAGTTGGAGTACAAAATTTCACACAGGATATAGACCTGATTGGTACAAGTCAGGGAGGATTAGTTGCTCAATATCTCGCTAATTTGAATCAAACGGTGTTAAAAGTTGGAAAGGTAGCCTTGGTTGCATCTGCAAATGGTGTCGATTATTTAACGTTCGCTCAAGGTTTAACCAATGGTCTAAAGTTGTTTAGAAAAGTAATGTTAAAAATGGGGTTAGCCCCCGCAGCAATGATTTCTGCATTGTTTCAACATTCATTTAAATGGATAATAAAACAACCCGGGATGGAGTTGATGAAACCTGGTAATCCGAAGCTGGAAAGTATTATTTACCAAAAGCCCCACTTGTCCACTACAAAATATTTACCAGTAGCAGGAAATTACCATGCAACAGGATTAAAAAAAAGGATTGAACTAGCCATAGATGCTATACTGGATGAAGAAAATGACTGGATGGTTGGTACCAAAAACCAGTTTAAAGCTCCTGGGGATTATGTGGCTATCGATAACTATAATCCAGGGAAATACAGAGAATTTATGATTAACGATGCTATTCATGGTTCACTAATTGAAAAGGAAGAGGCAAAAAACCGAATTGAACAGTTCTTTTTTCATGATAACATCGGATTAATTGATGTGAACCATGCCAATTCAGAAGATTATTTCGATGCCCATTGTCACTTATTTGGAAGAAACGTCATAACCGGAAGACTTATTTTAATGCTATTGGGCGATTTAATTGATTATTTCAAACAAGATAACCCTAACATATTACTCCCGCCAATAGAATTAAGGTCAAACGACGATGAAGGGAACAAGCTTTCTGAAGTCATCAGAAATATTTTTAAATATTTTCTTTTCAATAAGGGTGCACATCAAATGTTACACGATTTAGAAGACGATTATTACGAGGTTAAATCAGGAACTTTTCGTTACATCCCATTAATGTTCGATATCGAAATGACTTTCCGCAATAATTACGATGAAAATAATGCCATTGAGAAGATTACGGAGAAAATGGATGAGTTCAAAGAAGAACATGAAAAATTCATTGACAAAATAGAAAAAGTAATTGACAGGGCAAAGAAAGGTAAAAAAGTTTTCAAAGGGACGCAGATCCAGAATGATGAATCATTAAAACTACTTGAATATGCTAGTACCATTATTAAAGGATTAAAGCTGGCTGAAGAGAATGTTTTTAACGATGCTAAAGATTCCTATTTCACGCAACTTGAAGAGATGCGACAGCTAAAAACCATTTACGGTGCAGATATTTTTCCATTTCTGGCAACCGATCCGAGAAGATCTAATATGGATGTTCATATATTAAAACATGTTATTGAAGAAAAAACATTCCATGGCATAAAAATTTATACACCGAATGGTTATTCTCCGACCGATCCTCATTTGTTCGATCCAGATTTACATTTCATAGATGGAACCTGTTTGTATCAATGGTGCATTGATAACAAAAAAGCTATAATGGCTCATAATTCCGATGCCGGGTTTGCAACATTTACAGATAAACTTCAGGTTTTCGGTGACATTTGTACTGATGAACCAGATGATGATTGTACTTTTAAATTGGAATACAAAGACAAAGAATACATCGAATTTGACTACAACTTGAAGAATGGTGGATTCGACAAGGCTGTAAAAGAGAGAGCGCATAGATTAAATCATCCTTGTATCTGGAGGAAAGTACTTACACGTTTTCCTGATTTAAAAATATGTTTTGCTCATTTTGGTGGAGGCAACGAAGACTGGCAAAATGAAATTGTAAAACTTATTCTTGATTTTGATCATGTATTTACCGATTTGTCATGCCAGACAAATAAAGAAAAGCTACAGCTAATACATACAAAGTTTTTTGAGACCGATAGTCCTGAAAATTTAAAGATTAGAAGCCGAATAATGTACGGAAGCGATTACTTTTTAAATATGCTTCAGGGTATTAAATTTGAAAATTATTATATGAATTTCAAATCAGTTTTCTCTGATAGTCAATTAGAGAATATGCAACTAACCGTACCTAAAGATTTTCTTACTTAACAATTTAAAATCAACAAATCTAGAGGAATAGTGACAGAATAACATAAACAGTTACTAATACGCGATCATAAAATATTGTGATTAAAGTAGTTTGCCAAGTGTGATGTCCGCTGCCTGAAGCTATTGCGGATGGCGGTGGGGGTTTTGGAAGATGGAAAAAATTGATAAATATAATTTCATATAAATTCGGGTTATATAGAAGTTGGGTGTAATGCCAGAAAACCCTACGGAAATGATAAAGTGTTGTTGATTTTTGGTATATTTACATCATGAAAAAAAATCCAAAACATATTGAGATTGAGATTGATAAATTGACAAATTCAATTGAGAATGTTGTAACTGGAGACAGTTTTCAAACAGATGTTTCATTGATTGACAATAAGGACTTAAAATTAATCACCAAGAAAAATGGATGGTTATTTAACTGGAAAGATGAGTACAAACAACCAGATAGAGACGTTTATAAGTTGACAATAACAGGAAACCCTGACATAATCCAAGGATTGGTTAGTATTACTGAGCGAGAAGACCATGTTTATATGCACTTAATAGAAAGTGCTCCATTCAACCTTGGAAGAAATAAAGTATATTTAGGAGTTCCTGGAAATCTTGTCGCTTTTGTTTGTAGAATTTCATTTCATCGTGGATTTGAAGGTTATGTTTCATTTACTTCAAAAACACGGTTGATTGAACATTATGAAAAAACTTTAGGTGCAGAAAATGTCAGTGGCCATTTGATGATAATAAATACAGAAGCTGCATTGAAGTTGATTAATAAATATTTTAAAAACTAACTATTATGGGATTGATTAGAGAACCTTTAGAAGTTGATTTCTTTGTTGACCCACGACCACTAACCGAAAAAGAAAAGAGAATGATTAGTGACTACATTAAAGCTGACAAAGAAAAACGAAGAAATAAAAAGACATCAAAAAAAGGCACATACACCCAACAAACAGTATAAAAAAATGCCGGGATAGTTGGTTATTCAAGGGTTAGCTGCTTTAAACCAGGGTACTATTTGATTGTTAGACACTTCGAAATCGACAACGAACAAAAGCAGACCAACAACCGGTAATTATTGGAATAAGGTTTGAATTTGCCATATATAATGGTTTACCCCCGCTGCCTGAAGCTATTGCGGATGGCGGTGGGGGTTTTTATAAAGAAATTTTATTGGGGTTTGGGATATAATACAGTTATCAACAAGCCAAAAGACGCTTCATTGCTGATATTTGTTCCGATTTAATTAAATGTTTAACTTTGGATTATGATGGTTAAAAACGAAATATTAAAAAATTTAACTGATTTTAATTCTTTATGCCAAAAGCATAAAGTAAGATATTTATATGCTTTCGGTTCGTCTGTGACTGATAGATTTGATTATGACACAAGTGATATTGATTTGTTAGTAGAAATTGATGACCCGGACCCAATAGAGAGAGGTGAAAAATTGATTTCTTTATGGGATACTTTTGAGAGTTTCTTTCATAGGAAAGTTGATTTACTTACAGATTCTTCAATCCATAACCCTTATTTGCGCAAAAGTATTGATTCTACAAAAGTATTAATTTATGACGGATCAAGCCAAAAAGTACTTATCTGATATTTTACGGGCGATTGAATTGATTGAGCAGTTTACAAAAACCACCGACAATTACAATGATTACTCGGCTGATTTAAAGACTCAGAGCGCTGTTGAACGTCAACTTGGAATCATTGGGGAAGCCGTAAATAAGTTTGATAAACTACTTCCTGATGTAACACTTGAGAATGCAAGAAAAATCGTTGGATTTCGTAATAGATTAATCCATACTTATGATGCAGTAGATTCGTCAATGATATGGGCAATACTAAAAAAGTATTTGCCTCTGCTGAAAGGTGAAATAAACGAAAGACTAAAATAAAATGGCCAGTTGCTAAGCGCGGTCATAAAATATTGGGGTTTAAGTGGTATGCCAAGCGCGTCAATCGCTGGCAAGGTTTTTTCAGTGGTGATACAAAAAGGATGATATATTCCGTTTTTCACCCCAATTATTAGAAACATTGAGTTACTATGAATAACACTCAAAAATACAACGAGCCCGTTTAAAGAAACAAAAGCAGACCAACAACCGGTAATTATTGGAATAAGGTTTGATTTGTCATATATAATGGTTTACCACCGCTGCCTGAAGCTATTGCGGATGGCAGTGGGGGTTTTGTTTTGGGTTTTGGCTCCGCGGACTTTGCGTGAAATAAATGTTTCCAACTCTGAAAATTCCAGGAACAATTCGTTAATTCCACTCCAGAAAGTGCAGTTTAATTTATATTTCAGATATCCAACCTCCTGTTCAAAGGATTATTCCATATCGAACCCTTGTTACATAAATCATTGGAAGGAATTTAAAAACTCAAGCTGTTCCCTGAATGGAACCGGCTCCACTGTAATGGAATCTCCAAAAATCATCGATTGGGGGTTTTTGTTATTGAAGACCGGCCAATTATGAAGACCCGTTCCGTTTGGATTTCCGGTTTTGGCAAAATTTACCCAATAGGTTGACATCGCCTCCTGCAATTGCAAATCAACTTCAGTAAATGGGCGATCCCAGAATTTAAGTGTATGGAGTGCATACGCAAACTCGGCAGAATGAAATGCTCCGAAATTGGGTTCGCCCGGTGGAATCTGTTTAAAGTAATAAAGAAACACTTCCCCTGTTCCTGTTTGGGTTTGCAGCCTTGACCAGGAGTAGTTTTGCCAGCCAAATTCAAGTTGTGTTACCAATTTTTGCGAATTTTGCGCTTCCATATCATTTTCGGCCGGGAACAAAGTCAAAAACTGTGGGGCGTTTTCTCCATATTTTTCCAAAGCCATTTGCTTAAAAAATGTTGAGGTGGGTGTAGGTCCAAAATAGACACCATCGTCGGCATTCCATCCGGTCAAAAGAGGTACATCGTTTTGTTTCCCCTGGGCAAATATTTCATAAACCGATGGAACAACCACCTGATCAACGGCTAAACCAAAATGCAGGTTTATTTTAAGCAACGAATCGGCCGGAATGTTACGTAATCCGGAAATGCTTTGAATTCCTAAATCATCGGTCATTTTTATACCAATGGTTTCTGCTTTTTGTAACGAAAAAATATCCGAAGTATCTTTCCGGAACTGGCCACCGCTTTGCGCAATAGCTTTATGAAATAATCCTTTTGCCATCGGCGATGCCATGAGTACGTTCACGCTGTAAGCTCCTGCCGATTGCCCGGCAATGGTTACGTTTGTGGGATCGCCTCCAAATGCTGCAATATTTTTCTGAATCCATTTCAGAGCCTCCATTTGATCCAAAATGCCATAATTTCCCGAAGTTTTAAGCGGGTTTTCTGCCGTAAGTTCCGGATGGGCCAGAAACCCGAAAATCCCCAGCCGATAATTGATGGTGACAAAAACGACCCCTTTACGTGCCATGTCCTCACCATTATACAAAGGCACTGTTCCAGAGCCAGCCACAAAAGCCCCTCCATGAATCCAAACCATCACGGGTAATTTTTCTTTGGTTGATTGGGCTGCTGTCCAGATGTTTAAATACAGGCAATCCTCGCTTATGGGGGCTTTGGGAGCTAAAAACTCACGGCTCCAGCAATAAAAGGGTTCAGGTACTGCTTGCATGGCCGATGCAGGTAAATTTACACATGCACGGACACCTTTCCATTTAGGAACAGGTTGTGGGGCTTTCCAACGCAACCCGCCCAAAGGTGGCGCTGCAAAGGGAATCCCCATAAATATTTTAACAGATGAATCGGAACTGAGGCCTCCTGAAACAAATCCTGCATCCGTTTTTATTGCATTTACATCCAGGATATTTTTCTTTTGGCAGGAGCTAAAAGCAACTGCCCCCATGAGCCATAACATAACGAACCTTTTACCCATACATAATCAATTGAAATGGTTCGATGCGTAAGGAATAGCCATATACAATGCCGAATGCCAGTATTCCCAGGTATGGCCACCATCGCGCACCCTTAACTGACAAGGAATGGCAGCTTTTCGCATGGCCCTGTAAAAATCGATATTTACATCGAACAGAAAGTCGTCGTCGCCGCAATCGGCAAACCAACTCACGGTTTTAAGTTTTTCTTTGGTAGCCTCATCAGCGTTTTCAATAAATTTCACGCAATGGTTGGCAATGACCGATTTGTTCAGTTCCTCGCCTTTTTTGTCACGGGGAGGGATTCCGCCGCCTGGCTCCAGTCCCATTAAAGCACTCATGGCATATACCGATGAAAACATGTCGTGATGTTTCTGCGCATAAACCGTAGCACCGCCGCCGCCCATCGATAAACCGGCAATGGCGCGGTGTTGTTTGTCGGCTGTTACCCGGTAAGTTTTCTCGATGAAAGGGATAAATTCCATAAAAAAGAAGGTTTCATACGACCAGCCATCCATATCGAAATAACCATTCCAGAGCGAACCTGCATCGGGAACCACGATAATCATTTCGCAGGCATCCCCGGCATCAATAATCTGGTTGGCCACATCCTGCAAATGCCCGCGCATTACCCAGCCGTTGTTGTTATCGAAGATTCCATGCAGCAGGTACAAAACAGGGTATTTTTGTTCGGGATTTGTAGTATAACTTTTCGGTAAATAAATAGAATAATTCCGATACACCTTCAGCACTTCGCTTTTCAGGCTGTCGGTTTTTACGGTACCAATGGGTGGCATTCCCGGAAACTGGGCATAAGTTATTGATGATAAAACAGCAAATAATAAAATTGAGACTAGACTTCTTTTTTGCATAATATTAAGTTTAAAATACGTTGGATAGTTCGAAGCAGCGTTGTGTCCCGCGGTAAAATTAATACCAATATGCTAAATAAAAACTTATCTAAACATCTGCTCCAATGGATTTTAGTATCTGTAGCACTTGTGCATTGTATTCTGTTGAATTCTCGATTGGTTCATTAATTTTCATTCAATTTTTTTTTAAAGGTATGTAACCATAATCACATAATTCATTCAAATTTAAAATTTCATATGAGGTACCATCTTTTATTATAATTTTCTTATTTGCAATTTCAAAAACATCACGATAATAATGGTCTGTGATAATTATTCCTTTGTCATTTTTGTATTTTGTTAAAATGTCTTTTATTGATTCTATATACAGAGGTTCTATCATTGCAAATGGTTCATCAAGTAATATAAATGGATGATTTAAATTGATAATTAATAAAAACTCTAAATATTTTTGTTCTCCAAGTGAAAGTGTTCCAAGCCTTTGATTCTCTATTTTATTAATTAGTGGAGAATAAAATATTTTGTCTTGGGTTTCTCCATCAGAAAAATACATAGAAATAATTCGCCTTACAGTTATGTCTTTCGGAAGAAATGATGCTTGTGGAAGATAGGCTATCAATTTATTCTTCGTACTTATTTTTTCAATTTTGCCATTATTTATGTAAAATTCAATTTTATTAGGTTTTAGTGTCCCAAACATTATCTTCAACAATGTTGATTTCCCTGAACCATTTCTTCCGAAAATTGCAAGAATTTCACCAGTATTACATGTAAAATTTACATTTGATAATATTTTATTTTTGCCAAAACTTAGGTCAACAGAATCTAATCTAAGGCTGTTTATCATTTTGTGATTATTGATAGAATAAAAGATATAAAATAAAAGCTATAGTAAAATTTATCATAAAAACTTTAAACATTAATTCTTTCTTTGTAAAGCCATGATTTAAATAAAAATAATACTGATCATTTTGGTAATAACGATAAATCATAAACGAAATTAAACTTCCAAAAGAACCAAAACTAATTGCGATGTCCTGTAGTCCAATAATTATTGAAACAAGAATATTAATTCTTGTTACGTCATAATAATATTTGAAAAACAGTCTATTCATTATACAAATCTTTCTTAGCACCAAATTACTTCGGATATTTTTGCATTGACGCTAGCTACTTAATAAATTCCGGATCATAAACAATGCTGGCTTCTCCTAAAGTAGTAATCATGGGATTCGGGCACCCGAACGAAACTACAATATCGTATGGTTTTGAAGCAGGAGCCGTTCCGTTTATCAAAGCCTCGGCCAGTTTTTGCATGTCGGAAACATACGATTTTGTAAATGCTTTTTTTACATAGGGGTAATGGCCACAATACAGTTTGGTAATGTTTTTTTCGTCCATTGCTTTCAACATGCGGGTGCAGGTTCCAACATACATTGACATGGGAGCTGTGGGGCGCAGTTGCAGCCAGATTAATCCCGACCCAAAGGCATCGCCCGAAAAGCAGCTCTGGGTCTGAGCATCGAACAACACAACGGAACCGGGCGTATGAGCGGGAGTATGAAAAACTTCTAACATCTTTCCGCCCAAATCGAACACATCGCCATCATTCATGTAATGGATTTTTCCCGGATAATTCTTATCCATAAGCACGGTATCGGCTGGATGAAGGTAGATTTCATTAAACGCATCAATGTTTCCTGTATGGTCGGAATGACCATGGGTTAGCAGAACCAGCAGGGGTTTTGTGGTTATCCTCCTGATAATTTCTTCCAGGCTGTCGCATTTGTTTCCGGTATCAATCAGCAAGGCTTTTTCAGTCCCTTCCACCAGGTACATGGTGTTGTTTTCGGCGGTTTCAATAACCCAGGTGTCCGCTTCAATCTTTGTGATGGTAAGCTCGTCGTTTTTAAAAACTTGTGCTTCACTTTTACTGTAAATTCCCCACATAAGCAACAATGCGGTAAAAAAGGTTCCGGTTTTCATTCGTTATAATATTAATGTTGTTTTAAAAAAGGATCAATTTATATCGTTTTGGCATCTATTTGCTCAATATTTAAAGGAAATTGGTTAATTATTTCTTTAATTGTTTTTATTTCAGAAGGCAAATTAAACGACAATTCATCGAGTAATTCCATAATTTTCCGCGAACGGTATTTATTTTCCATCAGGTTTTGACTTGATTTAACAATGGAGGCAATCAATTTTTCTTTGGTGATAACTCCTTCCATGTATTCGGCCAAATGGCTGTACCATTGAATCACTGGTAAATACACGGCTTTCCCGATATGGATTTTTTCTTTGGTAACCAATTTATACCTTCGGCACAGGGAAAGCACTTTGGCATATTTTTCAACGCGGATTAAAGCTTGTAAATAGGCTGTAAAGAAGAGGTGCCAGCGGTGTTCAAAAATCTCCTTTTTATAGGCATCGAAAAAGCCTGATGCATAATTTACCGCTTTTTCGAATTGCTGGTTTACCATCAGGGTTTTTATATAAAAAGCTACAAAACCTATTTTGTAGTAATAGCTATTGGTTTTTTTCAATTCGGGGATGGAGGCATTCATTAGTTCGAGGGCTTCGGTTTTTTTACCCTGCTTGAGCAATACCCCACAAAGGTTTATCAGGTAGAACAAGTAATCACTGTTTTTATTTTGAATGGAAAGATACCCATATTTTGAAGCCAGGGTAAGTTCATTCAGTTTGGAGTGCATCATGGCCCGGTTGGCGTAATAATTGGCCAAAATACGTTTTGAATAAAACAAAGGGGTTTTAAACTGTTCGTCGAGGTGTTGATACACAAGCAACAATTTATCGAACTGGCGGGTGTTATAAAAATAGATGGTAAGCCTTACCACCGCTCGGTATCGGGTATAACCATCGAGTTGTTCGTTAAAATAGAGGCTGCGGAAAAAATCTTCGCTGCCGGCAAACTGTTCATCAACGAATTCCTCTTTTTGAATGATTTGAATGGTAGCCAGGTTCAACCTCTGATTGATGGAAGTCCTCTCAAAAAAGGTCTCTTTATGGGCATCTAAAAATTCAGAAACTACTCTGTAATATTTTGTCCGGTTGCGGACCAGTAAATAATCGCGATAGTGTTGGAGTAACTCATAAAACCTAAGAAAGTAGTAGTGGGTAGGGTTTATCTGTTTCAGATTCTCTAAAATGCCATGCTCATCCTCAGGCGAAACGGAATCGGTCATCACCTTTTTTTCTACCGAAATCAACCATTCAAAATAGCTATCGACATCAATTTTTGCTAGGGTTTCGGTAATCCAATTTTTAATATACGAATAGGTACGTTTGTCAAGGCTCGTATCAAAGGTAGTGGTACTTTGATGGGTTTGGAGGTTGCGCCGTATTTGCTGTAGGATTTTCAGGTTCGATTTTTTACTGAAATTTTGCACGGTGAGTAGGTAATCGAGCTCATGGGGAAATAGGGTGTTTGAAAATTCAGAAAAAGTGTTGAGCTTAGTACGCATCGTTGAACAGATTTAGCACTTTAAAAGTAATGCAAAAACTTTAAATCCGTTACCTTCTTGTTAACTTATTGTAAAATGGTTGTGAACTAAAAAAACAGGCATTGGAATAAAAGCAAAAAACCAGTTCATTACTGGTTTTTATGGAGCAACGTTTATAAGTTCAAATAGTTTTCAACCAAAGGATGGCCTCCTCCTTCGATTCAAAGATGCGATTGGCAAATTTTGAGGCATCTCTTTTCTTAGCAATATTTCGAGCCGCAAAATTGGCAAACGCGTGGCTTTTATCAATTAATGTAGCCGAAGCTTTGTAACCCTGTTTTTCAGCCCTAGGTAACCATTCGTCGTTCAACCAGTGCTGATCTTTGGTTGAAAACACATTTGCCTGGGTATTGTCGGTTAAAATTTTCGAAATCCCATGGGTTTTCATCAATTCCAAAACCCGGTTGCATCCTTCACGGAACTCTTCGCTCAGGGGCAATCCGAACCATTGGATATGGATGCAGGGAACTTCGTTGATAACCGAAATCTGACAATGCTTACCTATCGTGATTTTTTCCATCGTGATCGTTCTTTGTTTTTAATATCATCGGGTGGCTGTATCAAATTCAGTAGCCACGCAATGACTGAAAGCGGTTATTTAAAATATCCAATTACTTCGCTGTTAAAAACATCGGGATGTTCAAACATCATAAAATGGCCACATTCAGGAACCATTACCAATTTGCTATTTGGAATTTTGTAAGCTCCCTGTTGTGCAATTTCTATCGTTCGTCCCGGGTTCAGGAATCGGTTTGGAATCAGGTTATCGTTTTCGCCAAAGAAAATCAGGGTAGGTGCATTAATATCCTGTAAATACTCAAAAACGGGGTTATCCACCATTCCGTTTACCGACTGAACCACCGCATAACAATAGGCATTGAAATCGGAAGCCGTGCGCATCGAAATCCGGTCGGTGATCATGAATTCGGCATCTTTAGGAACCCGGTAAAAATTGGTAGCTAAATTGTTTTGTATGGCTTCGGTGGTAGTTAAGCGTACACCATCAAAAGTCATTACATCGCGGAACCACTGCCTCTGGCCTTTGGTGAATTCTTCGAATCCTGCCGGATCAACCAAAATCAATCCTTTAACTATATCAGGATAAAGTAGGGTTGTGGTCATTGATATTTGTCCACCCATGGAATGCCCTGCCAAAAGCACTTTACCTAATTTCAATTCCTGCACCAATTCATTTACAATGCCAGCATAAAAGGTCATTTGCCCGCTGTGAGGCTGTTTGCTCGATTTTCCGTAACCCGGAAGGTCGATGGAGATGCAGCGATAATTGGCTTTTAGGGATTCAACATTTTTTGTCCATGCCTGTAAATAACTTCCCAATCCATGGATAAAAACAATGGTTTGCGCCCCTTTTCCTTCATCAGTATAGGCAATATCGTAACCGCTTTGGGTAAGGTGCACCTTTTTTACGGGATGCAAATATTGCAAGTCGTTCATGGTTTGAAAATGTGTTAACGTACGATAAGGTGTGCTGCAACTAACCATAATTAGTATAACTGCAAAGGTGAAACCAATGAATATTTTATTTTTTGTCATAACCAATTGTATAAAAACTTAAAACATAAGCCATTTAAAAACCAAAAAGGCGGTCCAGGGATTAACCGGGCGATCGGTTGCTGTTCCGTTTACATCGCTTCCATAGGAACTTTGGTTGCTGTCGTAAAAATCGCCCAGCATCAAGTAGGCTCCATGTAATTCCAGGCTTATAAAGGGACCGAAATTGTAGGCAATATTGCCATTAATTTCCGTTCCAATCAGGAACCCACCTCCCAAAGGTTGCACATTACTTAATGCCAGAGCACCACCTGCTTTTACATTCAGTTTGTAAGGAATTATTCCTTTTGATGCATTCAAATTTACCGAAGTTAACCCATAGCCCATGTTTGAAATGTCCATAATAGCTGGAGTAAAACGGTTCACCACATTTCCGTGAGGCATCAACAAGTAAGATCCCGAACTGATGTAAATTCCCCCGGGTGCGCCCCATTGGTTACCGGTAATTACACCATTGTATTTGCCATCTTGAAGCCCATCGCCATCACCCGAGGTGTACATAGCATCAAGGGTGATGTTGTCGTTTGGCGTTTGTCCGTACCGGTACGAAACCCTCAGGTTAGCCGCATAGCCAAAAATGTCGGTTGCACGACTCCATGTATCGTCCGA
>Ga0209016_1000293_pt1 | contig 64563 bp, 65 predicted proteins | sample EPASupsiteSAE305_FD_187265 | JGI IMG/M metagenome (GOLD analysis project Ga0209016, IMG submission 187265) | Bioremediated contaminated groundwater microbial communities from EPA Superfund site, New Mexico - SAE3-05 (SPAdes) (version 2) | ecosystem: Environmental > Aquatic > Deep subsurface >... | reverse complement strand
TTTTAAAGCCAAAACGCTCATTTCTATCATCAAGAAGTACACTTAATCGCTCAGCTTTTAGAACGTTATAAATACTCTCAGCATAGGCACTCTGCGCTTCATCTTTGCTGTTTGAAACAATGATATCGAGTAGATATGGAGCGGTTTGTTTGTTCCAAATACATCCCTTCTCATCGTGACTTGCTTCGATCATTACCGCAACTAAGCGACTCACACCAATACCGTAACATCCCATATAAAACGGCTGTGCTTTACCATTTTTATCTAAAAAGGTTGCGCCCATGGCTTTAGCGTATTTTTGTCCGAGTTGAAAAATGTGCCCTACTTCAATACCTTTAGTGATTCCAAGTTCTCCGCCACAACATGCACAACGATCACCTGCTTTGACACTCACTAAATCTTTATAACGGTCCTCTTTGAAGTTGAACATTGAAACGCCTACCATATGGAAGTCTGTTTCATTGGCGCCACAAATAAGGTTTTTAGCCTCTTTTAATTCTAAATCTATGTAAAATTTTACACATTCTAATCCAACAGGCCCTATAAATCCTGCTTTTAAGCCTGCACGTTCGACTTCTTCAAGGCTTGCATCGACAAGGTCAAGTGCCCCACATGCATTTTGAGCTTTCGTCTCTTGAAGTTCATCATTACCTCTTACAAAGAAGACAATAACCTCTTCTTTATCGACATAGATTGCTTTTTTTACGACTGCTTTAATACTATAAAATGGGTCAACTTTGAAAAAGTTACAGACATCTTCAATCGTTTTCATATCGGGAGTTTTAAATTTAGAGAGATTTGCTTCAGGTGCATCCGCACTTGTTGTTTTAGGAGCACGTTTTGCTGCTTCAATATTGGCAGCGTACGAGCATTGTTGACACACAACGATGTCATCTTCTCCATTTTGTGCCAAAACCATAAACTCTTTACTACCACTACCACCGATAGCACCACTATCTGCTTCAACAGCTCTAAAGTTCAGTCCTAAACGTGTAAAGATTTTGGTATAGGTTTTTTCCATAACGTCAAACTCTTTTTTCATACACGCTTCATCTTCATGAAAACTGTAACCATCTTTCATCGTAAATTCACGACCGCGAAGTAGTCCAAAACGAGGACGCGCTTCATCACGGAATTTGGTTGTTATTTGGTATAAATGAAGAGGGAGTTGTTTGTAACTATTGATACGATTGCGAACAACATCGACAACAACTTCTTCATGTGTCGGTCCTAAAACAAATTCGTTCTCTTTTCGATCTTTAAAACGGCATAACTCTTTGCCAAATACATCATAACGTCCACTTTGTTTCCAAAGTTCAGCAGGTGTGACCACATCCATTTGGATCTCTTGAGCACCTGTTTCATCCATCTCTTCTTTGACAATATTTTTGATTTTGTCAAAAACGATTTTTCCCATCGGCAAAAAGTTATACAGTCCACTTCCTACTTGAGAGATAAAACCGCCACGCACCAAGTATTGATGGCTTGGAAGCGTTGCATCTTTAGGTGCTTCCTTTGTTGTTGGTGCATACAGTTTTGAAAATCTCATTTTATTCCCCCCATTTGGTATTCACATTTATACATATTGATTCGTTTTGTTTGGTCTTCGTTAATGTTAAAAATATATTGAACAGCTTGGACAATCGTATCTGCTTCTGGTTTTTCTGCAACTTCTTTGAGATTTTTTGTAGCAGAGTGTAAAAAGGAGTTAAACGCATGATGCAATACTTTAGAAACTTGATCTTGTAATTCTTCAGGAATGTACCCTTTTTTGACTGCTTTTTCTAACTCTTGCATAGAACACTCTTTCGCATGATCACGGATCTCTTTAATGATTGGATCAACACACATGCTTTGCAACCATTTAAAGAAGTCCATTGTTGAGCGACCAACAATAGAATAAGCAATTTTTGCTTGCTCTTCACGAAGTGACATATTTTTATTGACAATTTCTTCAAGGTCATCAACTGCATATACATGCAAATTAGCATGATCTTTGACATCAATATCGCGAGGTACTGCTATATCAAACCAATAACGTGAGAACTCTCTCTCTTCAACCATATCATCTGTAATAACGCTATGAGGTGCACCTGTAGCACTAAAAACTAAACGGTAACGGTTGATAAACTCTGTAAGCTTAGAATACGGAGCTGTTGTAGCAAGCTCTCCTAATTCTGTTGCTAAAGCTTGAGCATGCTCTAAATTACGATTAATAATAATAACATTGACACCGTTTGAGACAAGGTGTTTTGCCGCTAACTGACTCATTTCACCAGCACCAACAACCAATGCGCTCAGTCCACCAATGCTACCTAAGAGATCTTTTGCTTTATTGACAGCTACACTTGATACCGAAACAGGGCTTTTTGAGATATCCGTACGGCTACGCACTTCTGCAGCACAGCGAAACGCATGGTGCATTGCTCGACCGAGTTTTTGTCCACAGTAATTGTTTTCAAACGCAAATTTAAACGCTTCTTTAAGTTGTCCTGCAATTTGAGTTTCACCGATAACTAAACTGTCCAATGAAGAGCAAACAGTAAAAAGATGGTGAATTGCGCCATTATCCTCATAAATATCTGCTCTGCCTTCTAATTCCTCACGCTCTATTCCCGAAACATGACTTAAAAGATCAAACGAATCGCTTAACGCTGAGGCACATTCTGTTACACTTGCGATCACTTCGACACGATTACAGGTTGAAAGTAAAATCACTTCATTTACAGCGGCACAGTTTTTCAATGTTCCCATAAAGTGGCGGCATTTTTCTTCTGAATTGAATGCTAATTTTTCACGAATGCTAATATCTGTATTTTTGTGTGTGAAACTAATAGTGAGATAGTGCATATTAAAAATTCCTCTCGATCATCTCTTTTATAATGGAGCTTAAGCCTACATCTTCTTCTTTCTCAATCACTGCTAATGCTTCTAACCCTAATTTTCTTGCATAGAAAATAGAGTCTTCCAATGCTTTTGTTTCATGCATTTTTGACTTAATCCACTCTTTTTGTGCATCGTTAAGTTCTTGTTGGAACAAAGACAGAAGTTGTGTTTGGTCGTCATGAGAAAGTCTTTGATAAAGATAAAGATATGGAAGCGTTGTTTTACCTTCTTTAAAATCGTTGAGTGAAGGTTTACCAAGAGTCTCGCTTGATTGTGTAATATCTAAAATATCGTCTATGATTTGGAAAGCAAGCCCTAAATTTTTGCCATATAAAGCGTAAATATCGCCATCTTTTCCGGCCAATAAAGCAGCGGCTTTTGCAGAAGCTTCAATCAATGAAGCTGTTTTTTTGTAGATCATATCAAAATAACGCTCTTCACTATCGTTAAACGTATTTGAGAGTTCAACATCTAGGAGCTCGCCTACTGAAAGTAATGCAACCGCATGAGAAATGCTGTAAGCAACATCTTGAGGCATAAAAGTAAGTTCACTAAAGCCTTTTGAATACAAAATATCACCGAGCATAATCGCTGTTTTATTGCCAAAAAGCGCATTGATCGAATCCTCACCACGTCTCGTGAATGCATCATCAATCACATCATCATGAAGCAAACTTGCCGCATGAATCAACTCAACAATCGCTGCTAATTTCAACGAAGCATCGCTCACTCCAGCAATTTTCAAAATTAACTTTGCGCGTAAACGTTTACCTTTAGGAACTCTATGAAAGAGCTCAACACTGCGTGCGTCGCCTAAAGAAGCGACCATCTCTACCATTAAATTTTCAACTTTTCCTAGCACCTGCAATCCTACGGTTTCTTTTTAGGTTTAAACTCAACTTCTAAACGTTGCTGATTATCTTCTATAAATATATCTAAAATTGCCTCTTTATTTCTTTTATCGAATTCAGTAAAGACAATTCTTGCATATGTTTTAGAAAGTATCTTATTCTCTCCATCTGGCAAAAGAGGTATAACAATACTCTCTAAAGGGTATTTTTGCTCTAGTACATACTGCGTTGGGTAACCTCTATAGTTGACAAGAAGCGTCAACATATTATTGGTAAAGAGTGTCCAACGAAGTTTGAGCAAATACTCATTATTAGGGTTATCTGCTGTTGGTTTTTTTGTAACTTCTTTGTGGTTGATTAAAACCAGCCCTACTTCATCTTTTTTGAGAACGAACTTATGTTCGTATTCATACTCAATTTGTGCGAACAATGAAGTTGAACACAACAATACCCCAAAAAACAAACACCGTATTTTATTCATTTTGAGTTAATATTTCCCCAACAGAACTGATAAAAAGATCATTATTATGATCAACAACAGTATCCATATCTTCTGTCAGTACTGTGCGAATCATTCCTTCTAAGGCATCAGCTCCTACTTGCTTTTCAAGTAAAATTTCCATAGCACTGTAACGATCGACAATTTCTAAAAGTTTTGTCTTTACAAGTTCGCGGTTAGCATTAAAGAGGATGTCAAAGAACTTGCTCTTAGGGCTCCCCATAAAAAAGTCATCTTCATCTTCATATAACATCAACTTCTCCTATGCTTAAAAAAAATGATTATAGCACAGTAAAACTTGCCTCATCTGAAAAATGGACGCTAGATTTGAGAATTTAAAAGAGATTATAGAGCTAACACAATGTTAGTGAGAAAAAATATATCACATAAAAAATAGTTAAAAATATGTCCTAAATATCAATATTTACATATAATTTTATGTATAATAATCTCTATAATTTTTTCTGTTAGTTTCTTTATATTACATTGTGATTTGCGTATTATTTTCTATTTAATGCGTTTTTTATATTCTATAGATCATTATTCATTTTGCCCTCCTCTTTCTAAAAAATCAATCTCTACTTTTTTAATCATTAGTTTTTTGATAAAGTTACTTGACATTAGAAAAAAAATAGTCTATACTTTCAGCAACAAAACAAAAAAAGGATTTGAAATGAATCAAGAAACTCTCGCTTTACATTATGGATATGACAAGCAACAGTTTGGAACAATGTCAGTTCCTGTTTACCAAACAACAGCATATGATTTTGGAAGCGCAGAGACTGCTGCAAATCGTTTTGCTTTAAAAGAGTTAGGACCTATTTATACACGTCTTAATAACCCAACAACAGATGTTCTTGAAGCTAGAATAGCAGCTGTTGAAAATGGTGAAGCCGCTATTGCTACGGCGAGCGGACAAGCAGCGATCTTTTTTGCCATTGCAAATCTTGCTGAAGCGGGTGATAACATTATTGTCGCTAAGAAAATTTATGGTGGAGCTACAACGCTTTTAACACACACCATTAAACGTTTTGGCATTAAAGCTAAAGTGTTTGATAGTGATAGTGCTGATGACTTAGAAGCATTGATCGATGAGAAAACAAAAGCAATTTTCTTTGAAACACTTTCAAACCCCCAAATTGCAATTCCAAATATCGAAAAAATCGTCGAAGTTGCTAAAAAATATAACATTATCACTGTTGCGGACAACACCGTTGCAACCCCTATTCTTTTCCAACCACTCAATCATGGCATTGATGTAAGCGTTCATAGTGCGAGTAAATACATCTCTGGTCAAGGAAGCGCCATTGGTGGTTTAGTCGTTGAAGCAAAAGGGCTTAATGCAAAACTCATTGGCAACCCACGTTACCCACAATTCAACGAACCAGATGAGAGTTACCATGGATTGGTCTATGCAACATTACCATTCCCTATCTTTTCACTCAGAATTCGTCTTTCACTGATTCGTGACATTGGAGCAACGATTGCACCGTTTAACTCTTGGTTACTCATTCAAGGACTTGAGACACTTTCTCTTCGTGTGAAAGAGCATTCACGCAATGCTTATAAAGTGGCATCATTTCTAAAATCGCACCCAAAAGTCAAAAAAGTCTCTTATCCTGGACTTGAGAGTGATCCTTTACATACAAGAGCAAAACAGTACTTCAAAGATGCTCAAACATCAGGACTGTTAAGCTTTGAAGTGGAAGATTTTGAATTTGCAAAACATATCTTAAATTCAACAAAAATCTTCTCAGTCGTTGTGAATATTGGTGACTCTAAGTCTATTATCACCCATCCAGCAAGTACTACACATCAACAGCTCTCTGCTGATGAGTTAGAAAAAGCAGGTGTCAAAGCTGGACTTATTCGCCTTAGTATCGGTCTTGAAAACGCAGATGATTTGATCGAAGATCTTAAAATCGCGCTCGGGTAAGGAGAAAAGGATGTCACTACTCTCAACCAAAGGAATGTATGGCTTAAGTGCCATGTACCAGCTCTTTTTATCAAAGAGTAACAAACCATTACAAATTAAAGAGATCTCAGCACGTGCTGAGATCCCACAAAACTACCTTGAACAACTTTTAATTCTACTACGTCAAGCAGGCTTGGTCAGTAGCGTTAGAGGTGCTTATGGTGGTTATTTATTGGCAAAAAATGCTGAGGATATTTTGATCAAAGATATTCTTATCGCCCTTGAAGGCAATCTTGTTGTTACAGACGTTGACGTAAAAGACCCAGTTCTTCGTATTTTCTATGAAGAGAGCAATCATAAGATCCAAGAGATTTTCAATGTGCCCTTATCAGAATTTGAAGTCTATTCACAACGTCTTAGTAACCAATTAAACTATAGCATCTAAATCTAATTAAAGGAGATTCCTATGTATGCAAAAAACGTAACAGAACTTATCGGTAACACTCCACTTGTAAAACTTAACCATGCATCAAATGCATCGAATGCTTTAGTGCTTGGAAAATGTGAATTTTTGAATCCATCACATTCAGTAAAAGATCGTATCGGTTTTAACATGATTAAAACTGCCCTAGATAAGGGCTTAATTGATAAAAATTCTATTATTATTGAGCCTACCAGTGGAAACACAGGCATTGGCTTAGCAACCGTGTGTGCAAGTCTTGGTTTAAAACTTATTTTGACAATGCCAAGTTCAATGAGCTTAGAGCGCCGTAAACTCTTAGCAGCACTAGGTGCAGAACTTGTTTTAACAGAACCAACATTAGGCATGAGAGGCGCTGTTGAAAAAGCAACTGAGCTTTCAAAAGAGACACCGAACTCTTTTGTGCCACAGCAATTTGCCAATGAATCAAACCCAGCAATCCACTATGCAACCACAGCAGAAGAGATCTGGAAAGATACCAATGGTAAAGTTGATATTTTTGTTGCAGCAGTAGGAACAGGCGGAACGATTACAGGAACAGGAAAAAGACTAAAAGAGCTTAATCCAAATATTAAAATTATTGCTGTTGAACCAGACACTTCACCCGTTCTTTCAGGAGGAAACCCTGGACCACACAAAATTCAAGGTATCGGTGCAGGATTTGTTCCAGCTGTCCTTGATACAAAAGTGTATGATGAGGTTGTAAAAGTCAGTTATGAAAATGCTATTGAAACATCACGTAATTTAGCAAAACAAGAGGGCTTATTGGTTGGTATTTCAGCAGGTGCCAATGTCTATGTTGCGTCAGCTATCGCACAAAAAGCAGAAAACAAAGGTAAAACTATTGTTACCATTTTATGTGATACAGGCGAGCGCTATTTAAGTGCAGGCTTGTACGAATACAAAGAGTCGTGAAAACGACTCTTTATTTTTTCACCTCTACTTTTTTTTCTCTCCACTTTAACAGATTTTATGGTACTATTTCCCCAATACAAAAGGGGTATATAAACTCATGAAAAGAGTACCTAGCATCTTGCTTAAAAAGCCTATTTTACTAGGAACGATAACCTTCATAGTAAATCTTTTCATTAGTACAACACCTGTTTTAATCTTACATGAAAAGCATCTTGATCAGTACAAAAACACTTTTGCTCTTTTTGATTTTTTTGATATAAAATTGCTCACGGAACAGCAAGAAATTGTTCAAAGTGCACTCATTTATTCTTTTCTTTTTTCTCTTATTCTCTCTATTCTTATTACATTTTTGGCTATTTTTTTAAAAAAATCTTACCTTGAAGTCGAAAATCTTTCACATTTTGATGGATTGACAGGACTTTACAATCGATTGATGTTTATGACGATCTTCCAAAAGGAGATTCATAAAGTTAAACGCAACCAAGAAAACCTCTTCTTAGTCATTCTTGATATTGACGATTTTAAGCCTATTAATGACACATATGGACACCTTGTAGGAGATGAGGCCATAAAGACCACTGCACATACATTGCAACATCTTTTACGTACCTCCGATACCATTGCTCGTTTTGGCGGTGATGAATTTATTATTAGCATTGTTGATCAGGACAAAGATGCCGCTTCGATCATTGTCAATCGTATATTGAATGAATTTAATCATAAAGTTATTCCTGTGTCACGAAATCATGAACATCAAGAGTTACAAATCAACCTTAGTATCGGTTATACAGCGTATAAAAAAGATGATGATTTTAAAACGATGTTACAACGTGCTGACCAAGCACTTTATATTTCTAAAGAAGCAGGCAAAAATACCGCTACTTACCTTGCTTAAACCAAGTCTTACCCCTCTTTTTGTATAATCCCCTAAAAAATTTATAAGGTATATAAACCTATGAGCGAAAAAAGTACTGTTTACAATCCAAAAGAGATCGAAGAGAGTTACTACAAAATTTGGGAAGATAGAGGCTACTTTGAGATTGATGGAAATAAAACAATCCAAGAGAGCGGTAAAAACTTCTGTATTATGATGCCTCCTCCAAATGTTACAGGAAGCCTTCACATTGGTCATGCCCTCACCTTTACCCTTCAAGACATCATTACACGTTTTAAACGTATGGATGGTTTTAAAACTCTTTGGCAACCAGGAACCGATCATGCGGGTATTGCCACACAAAACGTCGTTGAGAAACAACTTCTTGCACAAGGGATTAAAAAAGAAGATCTTGGACGCGAGAAATTTTTAGAGAAAGTTTGGGAATGGAAAGCGTACAGTGGTGGACAGATCGTTCATCAGATGCGCAAACTCGGTGTTTCACCGGCATGGAGCAGAGAACGTTTTACGATGGATGAAGGACTCAAACACTCTGTTAAAAAAGCATTTGTCAAATACTACAATGAAGGTATGATCGTTCGTGGCAACTACATGGTTAACTGGTGTACCCACGACGGTGCACTCAGTGATATTGAAGTTGAGTACGAGCAAAACAAAGGCAAACTCTACCATCTAAAATATTTCCTTAAAGATTCAAAGGAATTTTTAGTTGTTGCAACGACACGTCCAGAGACTTACTTTGGTGATACTGCAGTTATGGTTCACCCTGATGATGAGCGTTATAAATACCTTTTAGGTCAAAAAGTCGTTCTACCACTTATTAACCGTGAAATTGAAATTATCGCTGATGAACACGTTGATATGAGCTTTGGAACAGGTTGTGTTAAAGTAACCCCTGCACATGATGTCAACGACTACGAAGTCGGCAAACGCCATAACTTAGAATTTATCACAATTTTTGACCCACAAGGTATTTTAAATGAACAATGTGGCGAATTTAAAGGTCGTGAACGCCTTGAAGTAAGAAATGATGTCGTCGCGAAGCTTGAAGCATTAGGTTTTGTCGATAAAGTGGAAGACTATGAGAATCAAGTCGGTCACTGCTACCGTTGTAAAAATGTGGTTGAGCCGTACATCTCGAAACAGTGGTTTGTTAAAAAGGAGATCGCAGATGGTGCAATTGCCAAAGTCAATGAGCACTTAGCAGAGTTTTATCCTAGCCATTGGATCAACTCATACAATGCATGGATGAAAGACCTTCGTGACTGGTGTATTTCTCGTCAGCTTTGGTGGGGACATCAAATTCCTGTATTTTACTGTGATGCATGTGGTCACGAATGGGCAAGCGAAGCTGAGAGTGAGCATGAATGTCCAAAATGTAAAAGCTCTAAAATCCACCAAGATCCAGACGTTCTAGACACATGGTTTAGCTCAGGTCTCTGGCCATTTTCAACACTGGGTTGGGAAAATGGAGACGCTTATAAAGACGAGAAATGGAATGAGAATGACTTAAAAGACTTTTACCCAAATACGCTTCTCATCACAGGTTTTGACATCCTTTTCTTCTGGGTTGCGCGTATGATGTTCTCAGGCGAACATACACTTGGAGAACTTCCATTTAAAGACATTTACCTTCATGCCCTTGTTAAAGATGAACACGGTCAAAAAATGAGTAAATCTAAAGGCAATGTCATCGATCCACTCGATACTATCAGCGAGTATAGTGCCGATACTTTACGCTTTACACTTGCTATCTTAGCTGTTCAAGGTCGTGATATTAAACTAAGTGGCGAGAAACTCGAGCAAATTAGAAACTTTACCAACAAACTTTACAATGCGTCACGTTTCTTGCTCATGAATGCAAACTCATTTGAAGATTTGGAAAACATCGAGATTAAAACAGCCCTTGGTGCGTATATGAAAAGCCGTTTAGCTGTTGCGATGGAAGAGGTACGAGCTCACTTTAGCGATTACCGTTTCAATGACGCCGCAACCACCCTTTACCGCTTCTTGTGGGGTGAATTTTGTGACTGGGGCATTGAGCTTAGTAAAGCCGATAAACCTGCGATTTTAGAGTTAGGTTCTATTTACAAAGAAGCGATGAAACTAATCCATCCATTTATGCCATTTATCTCAGAGTTCCTTTACCAAGAGCTCTCAGACACGACACTCGAATCAACAGAGTCCATTATGGTGAAACGTTATCCTCATGCGTTACAACGTGATGAGCAAATTGAGAAAACCTTTGAACTTGTTATCGAAGCGATTGTTGGCATTCGTCGTGCAAAAGCAAATATCGACCTTGGAAACAAAAAAATCGAACATGCTTACATCAAAGTACCAAATGCTGAAAATCTTAAAGATGCTATTAAATACATTAGTTTATTGGCAAAAGTTGAGAAAATCGACTTTACAGAGACAAAAATTGCAAACTCTGCAACCGATGTTGGCGATAATGTAGAAGTGTTTATTCCTCTTGAAGGCGTTGATCTTAGCCCTATTATTGAGCGCTTGAACAATCAAAAAATCAAACTTGAAAAAGAGATCATGAAGCTTTCAGGTATGCTCTCAAATGAGCGCTTTGTGGCAAATGCCCCAAAAGAGGTTATCGCAGAAAATCAAAAAGGTTTGGATGACGCCAAATCAAAAATGGCAAAAATCGAAGCAGAACTTAACTCTCTTGGAGTGTAAGGATCTCTAAAGAGTAGGAGCTTTTTAGCTCCTACTCTATTTTAGGCCTTTGGACGAAAAGGCTTAATCACCTCTTCATGACACGTTAAAAATGGTCCTTCTAAAAGATCGATACAATATGGAACAGCTGGGAAAACAGCATCCAAACACTCCCGAATCGACTTTGGTTTTCCAGGAAGATTGATAATCAAACTTTTACCCCTAATTCCCGCCGTCTGACGTGATAAAATTGCTGTTGGAACGTACTTTAGGCTTACTTGACGCATCAACTCTCCAAAACCTGGCATCATCTTCTCACATACCGCTTCTGTAGCTTCAGGTGTGACATCACGAAGTGCAGGACCTGTTCCTCCCGTTGTAACGATCAAACAACATTGATCGTGATCTGCCATATGCTCAAGGGCTGCCTCGATTAATGGTTGCTCGTCAGGAATGACTTTATAAACACTTTCCCATTCACAACTCAGATACGCATTTAGTGTCTCAATAATCGCTTTGCCTGAGAGATCTTCATACACACCTGCACTTGCACGATCAGAAACAGTTAATATTCCAATTTTTGCTTTCACACTTTTTCTCCCAATTTAAATTCAAGCAATGCTTTAATCGTTTTTGTATAAGGCGCATCGACACCTATTTGATGAAGTGCTCTTATCACAACACCACAGATTTCTTCTATCTCTAATGATCTTCCATGTTCTAAATCTACAAGCATTGATGGCTTAATAGAATCAAACTGTTTGATAAGAGTAAACATTGCGTCAACATCTTCTTGTGAAATCTTAATATGCAAGCTACGAGCTGCATGCGCTGTTTCTTGCATCAATCCATATACCACATCAGCAAGAGAATTTTGCTCAAATAAAACACCTGTTTGAACACGAAGCAAGGCACACAAAGCATTGACGCCATTGTTAATGATAAGCTTTTTCCAAAGCTCTTGTTTGATATCGTGTGTTGTTTGTGTAGGAATTTCTGCTTGATTGAAAATCAACGCGAGCTCTTCTAAAAAACGCTCATTTTCCATTGATGAATGCATCATTCCTAAAATAGTCTCAGCAGTGCCCACAGCCTCAATATGGGCTGGTTTGATAACATGTGCACCAATTTTGCGTGTCAATCCACCGATGATATACTCCTCAGCAAAGTAATCACACAAAATCGCTTCATTTTCGACACCATTTTGCAATGAAAGAATATAGGGAGGCTTCATTTGGGTACGCAACCATTGTGCAAGATGCATAGACATCTCACGCGTAGCAATGGATTTAGTTGCGAGAATTATCAGATCTATCGAAGTGGCATCCAAATCAGCTAAACTATCAAGATCGAACGCTCTGATTTTTTCTTCAAATTCAAAATGTGGATGCTTGACATGCAAGCCTTCAGTTTGAAGAGCTTCAAGATGTGCGCCTCTTGCCACAAAAGCGACATTATGACCTGCTTGGAGCAGGCGCGCTCCAAAATAGCTACCAACGCCGCCCGCTCCTAAAATAATAATATTCATGGCTGTCTATTTAGAAAGACGAACGCGAACACTTGCTTCGTGTGCGCCAAGACCTTCTGTATGTGCGAGTAATGCACATGCCTCACCAATCTCATCGATGCCTTGTTTACTCATACTGATGATGGATGAACGTTTCAAGAAATTCTCTACCCCCAGTGGTGAGTAAAACTTAGCTGTACCGCCCGTTGGAAGCGTATGGTTAGGTCCAGCGATATAATCCCCAATAGGCTCTGGCGTGTAAGAGCCCATAAAAATAGCCCCCGCATGGCGAATTTTAGGCAATAAATCAAAAGGATGTGATGTCACTACTTCTAAGTGCTCTGGCGCAATTTGATTCATTAAATCAACCGCTTCATCCATCGTTGACGTTACAATAATCGCTCCACGCTCTTTAATAGAAACTTCTGCAATCGCTTTTCTATCTAGTTTTTCAAGCCATGCATACACTTCTGTGCGTGTTTTCTCAGCAATTTCTAACGAAGGTGTAATGAGAATAGAACTTGCCATCTCATCATGTTCTGCTTGAGAGAGAAGATCAATCGCTAAATGGTGAGGATTTGCACTCTCATCCGCCAATACGCCAATTTCGCTCGGTCCAGCGATCATATCAATGTTTACTTCACCAAAGACCAACTTTTTAGCGGTTGCAACGAAAATATTTCCTGGTCCTGTGATGACATCAACTTTTGGAATGCTCTGTGTACCGTATGCCATTGCAGCAATAGCGCTAGCCCCTCCCACTTTGTAAGCTTTTTTAATGCCACACAGATGCATAGCAGCAAGCAACAATGGATTGAGCTCATTATTTGGTGCTGGCGTACAGACAACAATCTCTTTAACACCTGCAACGATAGCAGGAATAGCATTCATCAAAAGACTACTTGGATACGCCGCTTTACCACCAGGGATATAAAGGCCTGCACGATCTACTGGAGTAACTTTTTGTCCTAAAACAGTACCATTATTCTCAAAATCAAGCCATGATTTTGGCATAAGTTTTTCATGATATGTATAAATGCGTTTGTACGCAAGCTCTAACGCTTCTTTAAGTTTTACATCTAAGGCATCATAAGCTTTTTTCATATCTGAAGTTTTTACCTCAAGCGCTTCATCACTTTCTACACGCCATTTATCGAATTTCTCAATGTGATTTTTTAAAGCGCCATTCCCTTCGGTTTTAATCTCTGCAATTATGTTTAAAACGATCTTTGAGACATTTTCCATATCCATATGTCCACGACGCAAAAGTTCGTCAAATTGGGCTTTGAAATTTGGTTCATTCGTTTTTAAAAGTAACATTGTTCATCCTCTTTATAAGTGCTTTATTATAGTTTTTTTTCGCTTATAGCGTTCTTCCATTGAGCTATTACCCAAAATTCCACCTTGGTGCACGTAGATGGGCGTACCTTGAAGATGAGGTAAATGCTCTAGAAGAGCACTCCAACCTACAGGATCATACACCAAATCAAACACCACATCCATTTCGTTTTTCAGTCTTTGCCAGAATTCAAACAGCTCTGGATAGAGTTTCCCATAATGAAACTTTTTAGATGCTGTGAGTATGATGGGAAAATGAGTAGTTTCTGGTTCAACCATCGTCCACTGTTTTTGCAAATAAGCACTATCCCCTACGGTAGGACACGTATATACAGGGAAAGGTAGATGCTTTTGCAAAAAAAGTGCTGTTGTTCCTGTGCCAGAAGGTAAGAAAAGGTATGGGTTTTGAATGTTTTCTCTTTGGATATCAGCTAAGAGCTCTCTCGCCAACACGGCTACACCTTCTTCAGCTTCTTTTTGTCTGGCACCCTCTTCAACATGCACTGTTTTCTCATCACAGTACACTAAAATTTCATCTTCACGCGCATGAGATTCTATAACCTTCATGCCATTCTCACAAGCAGCTTTGTAATTTCCCATAGGATTTTCTTTAAGAAAGCTTGGAATATGGTCACACACATAGATAAATTCCCATCCTTTTAGACGTGCCAAAACCGATAAAGAATACATTGCGTTTGATTGGTTTGACCCTGAACTGACCACGCGTTTGATAGTAGGAAAATCATGCGTCAAAAAGTAGTGAAATTTTCGAGCTTTGTTACCTGAAAAATCTTTATGTAAGAGATCATCACGTTTAAGATAAAAAAACTGATTTTGAAAAGAGCGTTTCTCAAAAGGAGATGGAGGAAAAAGCATTTACATGTATTGGAGAAGAAGCCCTATTTTAGGGCTTCTTATAATTAACAACGGTTTAAACAATTCAGATCTTCAAAGGCTTTGAGAAGACGACTTTTAACAGCCTCTTCACCAGGGCGAAGCCATTTACGTGGATCATAATATTTTTTATTTGGTTTGTCTTCACCTTCTGGGTTACCAATTTGTCCTTGAAGGTAAGGAGCGTATTTTTCAATGTATCCTTTAACACCTTCCCAAAATGCCCATTGAGTGTCGGTGTCGATGTTCATCTTAATAACACCGTATCCTACTGCTTCACGAATGTCAGCAAGTTCACTTCCGCTACCACCATGGAATACAAAATTCACAGGCTTTGCATCGGTTTTAAATTTCTCTTGAATATATTTTTGAGAATTATCCAAGATTTTTGGTGTCAAATGAACATTACCTGGCTTATAAACGCCATGAACATTACCAAAAGATGCTGCTATCGTAAAGTTAGGGCTTACTTTCATAAGCTCTTCATACGCATACGCTACATCTTGAGGTTGTGTGTAAAGGGCAGAGTTATCTAAGTTGGTATTATCAACACCATCTTCTTCTCCACCTGTACAACCAAGTTCAATTTCTAGCGTCATACCCATTTTACTCATACGTTTTAGGTAAGAAACACACGTTTGAACGTTCTCTTCCAAAGACTCTTCAGAGAGATCCAACATATGTGAACTGTAAAGTGGTTTACCTGTTTTTGCAAAATGCATTTCACTTGCACTGAGTAATTCATCAATCCAAGGAAGAAGTTTACGTGCTGCATGATCTGTATGTAAAATCACAGCTACACCATAGGCTTCAGCCACAGTATGAACATGCAATGCACCACTAATAGCGCCAAGAACACCTGCTTTAAGTCCATTGACGCCTTTTCCTGCATAAAATTCAGCTCCACCGTTAGAGAACTGAACAATAATAGGAGAGTTCGCTGCTTTTGCTGCTTCTAAAACTGCATTGATAGAGTTAGTTCCTACAACATTTACAGCTGGGATTGCAAACTGATTTGCTTTTGCGATTGCAAAAACCTTTTGCACATCATTTCCTGTCACAACACCTGGTTTTATACAATCAAAAATTTTCGCATTTACCATAAAATACCTTTGAGTTAATCTGGAATTACTTGATGGTTACTTTTGCATTTTTTCTAAGTGTTTGTGCTTTATCCGCTACTTGAATACGGAATTTTTCCATTTTCAAGCCATTTTCAATTTGTGGTTTAACCGCTTCAAATGTTGCTTTTTCTGCTGGTTTTGTGTCTTCAACTAAGATTACGTGGAAACCAAATTGTGTTTGAACTGGAGTTTTAGTGATTTCACCTTTTTTAAGTGCAAACGCAGCATCTGAGAAAGGTTTTACCATTTGATTTGCAGCAAACCAACCAAGTTCACCACCGCCTTGTCCGCTTGGTCCTGTTGATTTTGTTGTTGCTAATTCAACAAATTTATCATTCAATTTTTGACCTGATAAACCATCAAGTTCTTTAATAACATCTTTCGCTTCTTGCTCAGTTTTAACAAGAACGTGTCTTGCTTTTACTGTTGCTGGTTGCATAAATTTGTCTGCATTTTTGTCATAGTAGTCTTTAACATCTTTTGCATCTACTTTAACTGCATCGTAGATTTTCTTCATCCATACTTCAAGGGCAAGGTCTGCTTTAATACGTTTTAACGCTTCAGCATACTCTTTATCTTTCTCTACACCGCTTTTTGTTGCTTCTGTTGTCAATAATTTTCTCTCAACAGCTTGCTCAACGATTTTTTGTTTTGCATCTGCAGGAAGTTCTTCAAACTTTGCGCCTTGCATAGCACGCATAAGAACAGCGATATCTTGATCGTTAACATCTTCACCGTTTACAGTTGCATAAACTGTTGCATTTAAACTTACACCTAATACTGCCGCAGCAATACTACTTAGAATAACTTTTTTCACTAAGATCCTTTATTGAAGTAATTCGCGTATTGTACCCCAAATCTTATTACTATTTCTTAAATGAAATGTTAATTTTAAGGATTGTCGGTATAATTTTTCAAAACGAAGCAAGGTTTGAGATGAAAAAAGCAACCCAAAAAGAGATTGCAGCCATTAAAGCTCTTTTTTTAGAACATTATCCAACAGCGGTTACGGAACTAAAATACACCTCTTTATACGAGCTATTAGTCTGTGTGATGCTCTCAGCACAATGCACAGATAAACGTGTCAACCTCATCACTCCAGCACTTTTTGAGCAATATCCTACGGTAAAAGCGCTTTCAAATGCCAACCTTGATGACATTAAGTCTTTTATCAATTCATGTTCATTTTTCAATAACAAAGCGGTCAATCTTCTCAAGATGGCACAAAAAGTCGTGGAACTCTATGATGGAGAAATTCCTTTAGATGAAAAAAAACTTATGGGACTTGCAGGCGTTGGGCAAAAAACAGCCCATGTTGTGATGATTGAGTATGCCAATGCCAATTTAATGGCGGTTGATACACATGTCTACCGCGTTGCGCATCGATTGGGACTCTCAAGTGCTAAAACAGCGATTAAGACGGAGGAAGATTTAACAAAGATTTTTAAAAGTGAACTGCATACGCTTCACCAAGCAATGGTACTTTTTGGCAGATACACCTGCAAAGCAGTCCATCCCTTATGTGAAGCGTGTTTTTTAAAAGCGTATTGTAAAACGACACAAAGCTTTAAAGTCTGATCATCCAGTAACGGTATCAATCCATTTTATAGAACATCCTTGTGATGGATGCTGAACTTTAGGGGCTTCTTGTTTGCTAAATAAAAGCATAATCGCCTCTCTAAGATCTTCTTCTTTAACGCTACGTGCATCTTGCCAATTATCATCCAAACGTCCATGATAATAAAGCTTTTCTTCCGCATCAAATAAAAAGATATCTGGCGTACAAACGGCACCTAAACTTTTAGCAACCATTTGGTGTTCATCAATGAGATAAGGGAATTCTATCCCCATCTCTTTAATCTTATCAAGCATGTGAGACGGTGAGTCTTCTGGGTAATTTGGATGAATATTTGGGTTGATAGCAACAGCGGTAATATCGAGTTTTTTAGCAAATTCAGTAACCGCATTAAGACGTTTCCAAATTGCATTGGAATAAGGACAATGATTACACATCACTGCAATTATAAATCCACCTTTACCAAAAAGATCTTTACTTTTGAAAATTTTCCCATTTGGATCTTCAAGTTCAAAATGTTCTAATGTTTTACCAAGTTCAAGTGAAGCAGAATGTATCAGTGCCATAGCTTAATCCTTATATGTATTAATAATTTTTTGAACAATAAACGCTGTATTGTTAACAGAATTCATATCGCACTCTTCTCTTAATGAATGAGGATAACGAATGGTTGGTCCAATAGAAACAGCTTCTATTTTCTTTGGCTGACGCAAGATTAATTCCCCACATTCAAGCCCCGCATGAATCGCTTTAAACGCGGCATGAGGGTAAAATTCTTTCATCACACCATACACACTCTGTGCAAAAGAGGTCATTTCAGGGTTCCATGCACCATGCCACCCCTCTTGTTTTACATCAAAACCAAGTGCCTTAAAAAAAGCCATTGTTTCATGTGTTAGTATAGCCAAATTTTTATCATCCATAGCACGTGCAGCACAATCAAGTCTAAGAACACCTTCAAAATCAGAAATGATCCCTAAGTTAATACTCATAGAAGGAATATCAAGTGTTCTATCCCATTCACGGACCCCTTGTGCAAAAGCACCAATCGCTTTAATAATAGCGTTAGATTGGGCAATAGCACTTGTGTATGTTCCTTCTTCTAAAGCTTTTACACTAAGACGCGTATCTTCAACTTGTAAAGGTGCTTTAGACGCAACAATAGCCTTTGCGCTTTTCGGAATAGCATTGCGTCTCTCGCCTCCTTGGAGACTGACCAAAGAGACATCGTGTTTTAATAACTCATACCCCAATGCTTTAATCGCAGAGGGAATTTTTTTATCAATATCTACACCAGAATGACCACCAACAAAATCAAAAGCACTAATTTCATAGAGCTTTGCCTGTTCATCAAGTGGTACATAATGTAATGCTAAAGATGCGATGATATCTACACCACCTGCACAGCCTATATAAATTTCACCCTCTTCTTCAGCATCTAGATTTAAAAGATAAGAGGATTTAAGTGGTAAGCGAAATTGCATAGCACCAATAAGCCCTACTTCTTCATCAGAAGTAAAAAGACACTCTACGTTTTCATTTCGCTCCATAGCCCAAAACATGATAGCCATACCCATGCCATTATCTGCACCTAATGTAGAGTTTTTTGCCTTTATAAGGGTGTTTTCTAAGACAATTTCAATTTTATGTGTCTCACCAATACACACCATATCATAATGTGCTTGCAAGCACACCTTAGGTGATCCTTTTTGACAAAGAATGTTTCCAGCATGATCTTCTTGTACTTCAAAACCCAAAGAGAGTGCAAACGTTTTAATATAATCTTTCATTTTAGTTGTATGATGACTACAACGTGGAATTGCCGTTATGGCTCTAAAATGCTCTAATATACGCTCCATCAAAACCCTTGAAAATTTAATAAATGAAATGCTATTATAGCTACTATGAAAACAATATTAATCCTTTTAACAGGTCTTCTTTTTCAAGGTTGCCTCTATTTTAATGACCGTGGAGTATCGGGTCGTTACTATAATGATTGCAAAGAGTACTACGATGGCATGGGTATTTACCATAAAGAATGCGACGAAAATCTTGTTGACTACAAAACAGTAACTGATGGTGTTTCCAAAGGAGTTGACAAGAGTGTTAATGCTACCAAAAGCCTTTTCGAATAATCTTCCATGTCTTTAACTACGATTCGCCAAGAGCGCTTGGCATGGCTTAACTGGAAAGATATTGCACCGATGCGACAAGCTCTCGCGTCTTTGCCTTCTATACAAAATATTCACTACACACTAGGCAATACCGTTACAATAGACTCCTCGCAAATCAATGATGCAAAGAAAGAGGCTATCAAAGAGTGTGCCCTAGCCCTTCGTCCTTGGCGCAAAGGTCCTTTTGAACTTTTTGGAACCTTTATCGATACCGAATGGCAAAGTTTTATAAAATACAATCTTTTAGAGCCCCATTTTAATCTAGAAGGTAAAATTGTAGGAGACATTGGTTGTAATAACGGCTACTACCTTTTCCGTATGCTTTCACAAAACCCAAAAAAATTAGTTGGGTTTGATCCTTCGGCATTGTATAAAACACAATTTGATTTTATTAACCATTTTATGAAGAGTGATATCGTTTATGAAATGCTAGGTGTTGAGCATTTACCTTTGTATGAACATAAATTTGACACGCTTTTTTGTTTAGGGGTACTGTACCATCGCAGTGATCCTATTCAAACACTTAAAGCCCTCTACCAAGGACTCAATCCAGAGGGTGAGCTTATTTTGGACACTTTTATGATTGATGGAGATACACCAGTAGCCCTCTGCCCTTCTAAAACGTACTCCAAAATTCCCAATGTCTATTTTGTACCAACAATTCCTGCATTGTATAATTGGCTAGAGCGTGCAAAATTCAGAGATATTGAGCTTTTGGAAATCAAAACAACTGATACAGATGAGCAACGAAAAACAGAATGGATTTACGGAGAGAGTTTGGAGCATTTTTTAGATCCAAACAACCCTGAACTTACTGTCGAAGGCTTTCCTGCACCAAAGAGAGTCTATATTAAAGCAAAACGCTAAATCAGCCGATTTGCACACAATAAAACGAATTAACAGCAAGGATGCTAAATGGTTAAGAGTAAAGCGGGATTAGTCAAAGAGATGATTGATAATACCAGCAATTTTGATGATGAGTTGGAAATATCAGATGACGTCTCACTCGATTCAACCAATTTTTTAAATGATGACATCAAAACACATCAAAAAGTTAAAAGTACTCTTGTTGGCAATCTTGTTGAACTTGCTAAAAACACCTCTAAAGTTGTTTTACAAACTACCAATGACATGAGCGTTGATGAATTTGGACTCATTCACAGTGGTTTTCTCTTTGGCTCGGCAGAATACGCAGCTGTAGCAGCTGTCAATGAACCTAATGTTGTTGTTATTGGATGTCGCACCAAATTTTTCGCCCCAGCCAAAGTGGGTGACTTAGTCAACTTTGAGGCAAAAGGTCGTTTTGAAGATGCAAGGAAGAGAGAGATTAAAGTTATCGGTATGATCAATGAAATTAAGGTGTTTGAAGGTATTTTCCAAGCGGTTATTCTTGAAAGACACATTCTTCAAACACAGATCGATGAACTCCAAGCGAGTTTCAATCCTAAAGATTTTTCATAGAAAACTGAACCAGTAAGGTACATTTTTTTGCTCAGCTTTGAGCGTTGTACTGCCTCCGTGACCTGGAAAAATTTCCCAATCTGCTTCAATTTTTAGGAATTTTTCCAAACTTTGTCGCATTTGTTCACTGCTACTGTATGGAAAATCATACCGCCCAATAGAGTTTTTAAAAATAAAATCCCCACTAAAAAGCGCATTACCAATTAAAATGGCACTACATCCTGGGGTATGACCTGGGAAATGGAAAAATGCAATATCAATGCCTTCTATCGTGAAGGTTTGATCCCCCTCAACTACGATATCAGCATGACTCTCTGGTGTACCCTGCGTAAAAGGGTCATTTTCTAGCATAAAACAATCATCTTTTGGGGCATAAATAGGAATATGAAGTTCTTGTACAAGTGCTGCGTTACTCCATACATGATCAAAATGGCCATGTGTATTTAAAATAGCTATAGGATGATTGACATTACGCAAAACCCATTCTGTAGCTTCCATACCAGGATCAATAATAATTTCTTTTCCATTAATACTTACAATATAACAATTTGTTCCATAAGCACCACATGCTCTACTTTTTATCTGCATTTATCACTTCTTTCTAGTATTTCTCAAATTTTAACACATCTCATCTTATTTTGCTTTGGAAGCTTAAAAGATTGCATTAATTTTAAGTTTAGTATAATTGAGTCGTTGCTCAAATTGCTTATGAGGTTACTGTCGTGAACAAATACCAATCTATCGAAAATTATTTAGTTAAGTTTCTTCAAGATGAGGTGAAAAAAGCTGGTTTTTCCAAAGTTGTTCTAGGTATTAGTGGTGGTATAGATTCGGCAGTTGTTGCGATTCTTGCACATAAAGCTTTTAAAGACAACCTCTTAGGTATTATGCTTCCCTCCTCTACATCAAGTCGTGCCAGTTTAGAGCATGCAACTGAGCTTTGCCAAAAATTTGGTATCAAAACTGAAAAAATTCCTGTTGGCCCTCTAGTAGACACCTATTTCCATGACAAAAAAGATGCTTCAAAACTTCGCATCGGTAATTTTAGTGCACGCATGAGAATGTCTGTCTTATATGATATCTCTGCACGTGAAAATGCTCTTGTCTTAGGAACAGGAAATAAAAGTGAAATCCTTCTTGGATATGGCACTATTTTCGGGGATCTTGCATGTGCGATCAATCCTATCGGCGAACTCTATAAAACTGAAATATTTGAATTTGCAGCCCATCTTGGTGTTCCACACTCCATTCTTACAAAAGCTCCATCAGCGGATCTTTGGGAAAATCAAAGTGACGAAGATGAGTTTGGATTTAGTTATGCTCAAATCGATCAAGTCCTCTACGCTCATATGGAAGAAGGTAAAAACAAAGAAGCTTTATTAGCTGCTGGATTTGAAAGAGCACTTGTCGAGATGACACTTGAGCGTATTGCAAACAATAGATTTAAAGGTAAACTCCCAACCATAGCTGATTTGACAGCGATAAAATAAAGGATAAACATGAAAGAAATACCATTTTATAAACCATTTATCGACCAAAGAGAAAAGACACTTATCAATGAAGTTTTGGATTTGGAAAAAGCAAATAAAGTTGAAACCCTTGAAAAAGAGTTCACAAAATACATCCCTTGTGGTGATGCTATTTCAACTGTCAATGGAACAGCCGCAATGCACCTTGCGATGTGTGCATTAGATCTTAAGCGTGGTGACAAAATCATCTGCTCTGTCAATGCGTTCCCTTCTGTGGCGGAAGTCGTTCGCCACTTTGATGCTGAACCTATTTTTGTGGATATTGACAAAGATGATTTTAATATTGATGTTGAACAACTTGAAAGTGTTTTGAAAAACAATAAAGCAAAAAAGCTAAAAGGTGCGTTTATCAGCCATATCGCAGGACAGCCTGCAGATCTTGCGCGCATTTATGAACTTGCAAAACTGTATGACATTAAAATTGTTGAAGACGCAACAGCAGCTCTTGGATCAACCTATAATGGTAAAAAAATTGGATCGCTTGATGCAGATATTACTGTCTTTCGTTTCAATCCACAAGCCAATAATTCTGTATCCAGTGCAGGAATTATGACCACAAAAGATCCTGAGCTTGCAGCACGTGCAAGACTTCTTCGTAATCATGCCCTTGTAGGTGAAGGTTGGGATAAATTTGGTAACCTTGGCTATGTTTATGATGTTGTCGATATTGGTCTTAAATATGATCTTAATGAACTCAATGCTGCCTACGCGATTGGTCAATTAGAAAAAAATGAAAGTTTCATTGAAAGACGTATTGAAATTGCAGATATTTACAATCGTGAGCTCGCATCATGCCCTCATGTGAGCACACCTGTAAAAAAACGTGATCATACGTATGCTCAATACATCATCAAAATAGACAAAAACAGAGACAATTTTGCTAAAGAGCTAAAAGAACGTGGTATTTATACAGGTCTTCACTATATTCCATTGCATTTATTAAGCTACTACAAACATAAATACAATCTCCGTGTTAATGACTTTCCAAAAGCACTAAGCAATTATCAACAAATACTATCACTTCCAATTTATTCAAGTCTGAGCGATAAAGACATCTTGCATATTTGTGAACAAATCAAAGAGATAGCAAAGAACCGTGTTTAATCGTTCACGTATTGTTCTATGGGTAGAAGCCTATCTCTTCTACCCTACTTCTTTCATACAGCGACTCTTGTCGTATGTTTTACTGCCACTGAGTGCTATCTATTGCGCTATTGTGTTAAGTAAACGCTTTTTTGGCAAAAAGCGAAAACTGTACTTTACTGTTCCTATTGTAAGTATCGGTAATCTTACAGTCGGTGGCAATGGCAAAACTCCTTTTTGTATAGCTTTGGCAAAAGATTATTCAAATATTGCCATTGTTCTAAGAGGCTATGGACGAAAATCACATGGGCTCATTTTGGTTTCAGATAATGGACAAATCATGTGTGATACCATGGCAAGTGGTGATGAAGCGATGCTTTACGCAAAATCATTACCTGATGCAACCGTCATTGTAAGCGAAGACCGTGTAGAAGCCATTCGTTTTGCAAAAAAAAGAGGTGCAAAAATTATTTTTTTAGATGATGGTTTTTCAAAAAGTTTTATCTCAAAAATTGATATTCTCATGAAACCAATTCCTGAGCCAAAGAACTCGTTTTGTCTTCCAAGTGGCCCCTATAGAGAACCTCGTTTCCTCTATAAGTATGCAGATGTGATTATTTCAGAAGGTGCAGACTTCAAACGTCATGTTGAAGTCCTGAGTCCAACAGAGAAAATGCTCTTAGTCACTGCTATCTCCAAACCAAGTCGTTTGGATGCTTATTTACCAGAAAATGTGATTGCAAAAGTAAGCTTTGAAGATCATTACATGTACAATGAAAAAGAGCTTGAAACACTCTTGCATGAACACAATGCAACCTCCATTTTAACAACACAAAAAGACGCTGTAAAAATGTCTACTTTTGACATTCCACTCTCTATTCTCAAACTCGAAGTAGAAATCTTTCCTGAAACAAAAGCAAAAATCAACGCACTTTTAGCTCCTAAACGCTAAAATAAGGCTTTAACCTTTAACGAAGGATTTGCTGTGCAACATAAAATACAACAAGCACAAATCTTGATGGACGCACTGCCGTACATTAAACACTTTAACAAAAAAACCATTGTCATTAAATACGGTGGAGCCGCACAAATTAACCCAGAACTTAAAGAACAATTTGCAAAAGATATCGTTCTGCTCTATCTTGTTGGCATTAAGCCTGTTATTGTTCACGGTGGTGGTAAAAAAATCAACTCTCTGTTGGATAAACTCGAAGTTAAAAGCAATTTCGTCGATGGACTTCGTGTAACAGACGATCAAGTCATGGAAGTAGTCGAGATGGTTCTTAGCGGAAGCATTAATAAAGAAATCACCACTCTTTTAAACCATCATGGCGCAAAAGCAATTGGTATTACCGGTAAAGATGCTAATTTTATGCGTGCAAAACCAATGGATGATGGAAAATACGGTTTGGTGGGTGATATCACCAAAATCGATAAAAAAGTACTCAAAAATCTTATTAAAGAAAAATTTATTCCTGTGATTGCACCTATCGCAGCAGGAGATGATGTTGATCATCCAGGATATAACATCAACGCTGATTTAGCGGCAAGTAAAATCGCTGTTGCACTCAAAGCAAAAAAAATTATTTTTCTAACAGATACACCCGGTGTTCTTGATAAAGAAGGTAATCTTATCTCAAGTCTTGATAAAGCAAAAATCAAAGCGCTTAAAAAAGATGGAACGATTAGCGGTGGTATGATTCCAAAACTAGACGCATGTTTAGAAACCCTTCGTGGTGGCGTTGAACGCGCTCACATTATCGATGGTAGAGTTGAACATTCCATTTTATTAGAGCTCTTTACCAAAGATGGTATTGGCACCATTATTAAAGAATAAGGACAAAAAAATTATGTTTATCGAAACTCGCGGAAATGATGGTGTTAAACCAAATAAAGTTCCTTTTTCATTTGCTATTTTAAATCCAAGTGCAAGTTTTGGCGGACTTTATGTACCAGAGAATTTACCAAAAATAGATACTGCTTTTTTAGAGAGTGCTTCTAAAAAGAGCTATAAAGAGATCACGCTTGATATCTTAAAACTTTTCAACATTGATATTGAAGAAGAAGTCATGAAAAAAGCAGTCGCACTCTACGATGCTTTTGATGATGCAAAAGAGCCTACCCCTCTTTCTCAAATTGAAGATGACCTCTTTGTAAATGAGCTCTATCATGGTCCAACACGTGCATTTAAAGATATGGCATTACAACCTTTTGGCTATATCCTTTCTTATCTTGCTCAAAAACTAGATGAGAAATACCTCATTTTAGCAGCAACCAGTGGTGATACAGGTCCAGCGACACTTGATACCTTCGCAAACAAACCAAACATCAAAGTTGTCTGTTTGTACCCTGATGGCGGTACGAGTGATGTCCAACGCCTTCAAATGACCACACAAAAGAGCCCAAACCTGAAAATCATTGGTATCCATGGTAATTTTGATGATGCTCAAAATGCGCTCAAAACGCTTCTTGCTTCACCAAGTTTTAAAGATGCGCTCAGTGAAAAACATATCAAACTGAGCGCTGCCAATTCAGTTAATTTTGGACGTATTATCTTCCAAATTATCTACCATATTTATGCCTATGTAGCAATGCTCAAACAAGGAAAAGTTGAGCTTGGAAAACCTTTTTACACCATCATTCCAAGTGGAAATTTTGGTAATGCTTTGGGTGCTTATTATGCGAAAAAAATGGGATTACCAGTTGAGAAAATCTTGATTGCTTCCAATATCAACAACATTTTAACAGACTTGATAACAACAGGTGTTTATGATCTTCGTAACCGAAGCCTGCTACAAACAACATCTCCAGCGATGGATATTTTGATCTCATCAAACGTTGAGCGTGTTTTATTTGATAAATTTGGTTCAACTCGTACCAAAGAGCTTATGGAAGCACTAAAAGAGCAAAAAATCTATACACTGACAAGCAGTGAACTAGCAAGCTTGCAAGAAGATTTTGAAGCCGTTTACTGTGATGATGCTTTTGGCAAAGAGCAAATCAGACATTATGCACAAAAGGGCTATGTAATGGACCCTCATACGGCGACATGCCTTAAAGCCTATCAAACACTAAAAGCAAAGCCACTTCCATGCGTTCTTTGCTCCACTGCAGAATGGACAAAATTTGCTCCAACCATGCTCAACGCCATTAAGCAAGATAGCATCAAATACAGCGATAAAGAGGCGCTTGAGGGCATTAGTAAAGCGCTTCATGTGAGTATTCCAACGTGTATTAGCGATCTGTTTAATGAAACTGTTATTCATGATAAAGTGGTCGATAAAGATAAAATTGAAGCGGAAATTTTTGATTTTCTAAATAAGGCAGCGCAATGATTATTATCCCCGCACGTCTTGCTTCAACACGTTTTCCTAATAAAATTTTAGCAAACATTCATGGTCTTCCTATGGTCATTGCAACAGCAAAACGTGTACAAAATCTTGATGATGTTGCCATTGCAGCTGACACGGAAGAAGTGGTAACCCTTGCACATGATTATGGGTTTAAAGCCATTCTTACTTCGCAAAATCATCAAAGTGGAACAGACCGTATCAATGAAGCAGCGTCAAAGCTTTCTCTCTCAGAAGATGAAATCATTGTCAATGTTCAAGCAGATGAACCTTTCATCGAAGAAGCTGTCGTAAAAAGCGTGATTGAACGAGCTAAAAACACCGATGCAATGATTACCAGCGCGTGTAAGAAGATTGATCTTTCACATGTAAAAGATCCCAATCTTGTCAAAGTGATTTTAAACGCTCATGGCAACGCTATCTATTTTTCAAGAAGTGCAATTCCATATGACCGCGAAGGTGGATTTGAGGGATACTTTGGGCATTTAGGCATCTATGCTTTTCGTAAAAAATCGCTTGAGACATTCTGTGCACTTCCTTATGCACCAATTGAGCATATTGAAAAATTAGAGCAATTACGCGCCATTTACCATGGTTATAGCATTGCGATGGTTGAGGTGGAAAGCCAGAGTTTTGGTATTGACACCAAAGAAGATTTAGAGCGAGCACTTACGTTTTTTAAATAGTTTTTTTATACAGGGTAAGAGGAGTTCTTCTTACCCTCCTCTTTCTTAAACCGCTACTTGTTCAAAACTATCGCTTTCAAGATTAAAACGATACGCCTCCATAGGATTTTCCCCTACTTGAAAGATGATTTTACATGACTCAAAACCTGATTTTTTAAGCCCTTTACTAACAACTTCTAGAATAAATGTTCTAGTACTAAACATATGCGTTGTCGTCTCACCTTCATAGGCAAACATTTCCCCTTCTATAGGCGTAATACCCTCTTTTTTGAGGTGTTTCTCAAAAATAGCTTGATCTTGTAAACCTTCTACTTCAACAATCAATACAACTTTCATTTAAATCCCTAATTTCTCAAGATGTGCTAAAAATTCATCAGCATTTTTAAAACCAACCAATCGTAACTCTATAATTTCTTTTCCCTCTTTAAAAAACAAAATGGCAGGAGGACCATAAATATTAAATGCTTTTTGAAGTGCTTTATCTTCTTCGCTATTTTTTGTGACATCTGCTTTTAAAAGTGTTAGCTTTTCAAGCTTTGCTTTGACACGAGCATCACTAAACGTAAACTGCTCAAATTCAACACAATTAACACACCAGTCTGCATAAAAATCTAACATAACTGGCTTTTGTGTATTTTTCAATGCAAGAGTGAGCTCATCCATATTTTTGATTTTATTAAACGCGGATGATGATGAAGCAGTTGCAACAACATTTTCTTTAGCTGTAAATTTTTCAAAAGGAGTCAGTGGATTGCTCGCGCCACTTAAAAAACCAACAAAAAGTGCTACGCCGTACACTAGAGCCATAAACAAAAAGCTTTTAACGATTTTATGCCACCCTTTAGCGTACTCATGACATGATTCTAATGCACCAAAATAAATAGCACTACTGATGATTAAAACTGCCCAAAGAACCATGCTTATAGAGCCTGGAATAACGCGTGAGAGCATCCAAATAGCAACACCAAGAAGCATCACACCAAAAAATGCAGTGATGTTTTGCATCCAAAGACCCGGGCGAGGCATATAACGACCCGCTGTTGTTCCTATGAGTAAAAGTGGAGCACCCATACCAAGGCTCATCACAAAGAGTGCTGCCCCACCCAAAATGACATCACCACTTTGTCCAATATAAATCAAAGCACCTGCAAGAGGAGCTGCAACACAAGGACCAACAATAAGCGCTGATAAAAAGCCCATAACGGCAATGCCTAAAACGCCCTGAGTTTGGGCTTCACCTGTTTTTTTGTTTACTCTATTTTGAATGAATGAAGGCATTTTTATCTCATAAAAACCAAACATAGACAGTGCGAGTAAGACAAAAATCGTACTAAAAATACCGATAACCCAAGGGTCCTGCATAGAGGCTTGGAGATTTGCACCAAAGAGTGCTGCAAAAATACCTGCGATAGTATAAGCAAGAGACATTGCTAAAACATAGACTAATGAGAGCCAAAATCCTTTTTTTGCATTCATAGAAACCGATGGTTGTGAGACAATAATAGAAGATAAAATAGGAATCATCGGGAAAACGCACGGTGTTAGAGAAAGCAAAAGCCCAAACCCAAAAAAACTAAGAAGCACTAACGCTATATTTTCGTTCATTAAACGCGCAGCAATACCATCTTGTTCCGATAAAGGTACTCCATTTTGTACGCTTCCACCTTTTAACTTATAGGTAAACTCTTTACTTTCGGGCTGATAGCAAATACCCAATTCTGAACACCCTTGATACGAGAATTTGAGGGTAAAACTACCTTTTTTGACTTCATTTTCTAAAAGACTCTGTGGTACAAAAAGCTCAAAAGATTTACGTTGTGTCATTGTATCGTGGAAGTATTCGGCTTTTGGTTTTTCTACCATTGCAGAAATATCAATCGCTTTTGGTTTTACAAGTTCCAAAGTAATTTTGTCATCATACAAGTAGATACCTTCACCCAATACAACGCTGATAATCACACCTTGCACATTATGTATTGCTGTGACTTTAAAAGCCTCTTCAGATGTCAAAAGTTTTGGTTTTTCAACGCCAAAAAGTGAAATCACAAGTAGAAAAAATAAAGCAGAGTATCGAAAAATATGTTGCACAAAATCACCTTTGGTAAAATAATGTTTTATTGTAGCAAAGAAGTCTAAATGTTTTTTAAATTACAACGATTTTTAGGGTATGATTGAATGTAAGATGTCAAAGCAGGAGTACGCTGTGGGTAAAAAGAAAAAAGAGAAATTAGTACTACAAAATGAAGAGCTTGTTATGGCAAAAGAGAGTCCAAAAGATAAAGAAGAAAAAGTTCAAATTTGGGTCAAAAAAAGTGAACTCAAATACGAAAAAGAACTCAAAAAACTTCAAATAGAACTTCTTAAATTTCAAAATCACGTCAAAGACAAAGGATTGAAAGTCCTTATTATCATCGAAGGTAGAGATGCTGCAGGGAAAGGTGGAACCATCAAACGTATCACTGAGCACCTCAATCCAAGAGGTGCACGTATTGTAGCCCTTCCTAAGCCTTCTGATACTGAGCGTTCACAGTGGTATTTTCAACGCTACACACAATACCTTCCCTCAGCTGGAGAAATCGTACTTTTTGACAGATCATGGTATAACCGTGCAGGTGTTGAGCCTGTGATGGGCTTTTGTACGCAAGAAGAGCATAAAGAGTTTTTACGAGAAGTGCCAAAATTTGAAACCATGCTTGTAAATGCAGGTATTATTCTCTTTAAATTTTATTTCTCTGTGAGCAAAGAAGAACAAGCAAAACGATTTCGTGAGCGCAAAACAGACCCACTAAAACAGTTTAAACTCTCACCAGTCGATGCAAAATCACAAGAGCTCTGGGATCAGTACACTGTTGCAAAATACTCTATGCTTTTAGCGTCAAATACGCCACGCTCTCCTTGGACTATTATTCTCTCTGACGATAAGAAAAAAGCACGTCTCAATACGATAAGACATATTTTAAAGAATGTAGACTATCCTGAGAAAATTAAAAAGAAACACCTAAAAACGGACTCGGATATTGTCCGTACAGCGAAACAAGAGATAGAAATTATGGAGCAAAATCTACCGAGTGAAAATCTTTCACATCTGAACGGCTAAACTGTAATTATCTTAAATGCTTGATTAAGAGCTTGATATAGTCAGGATCAAGCCTATTTTTATACTCTTCACGCATAAGAGATAATGCATTATAGGTGCTATATGCCCCTCTGTAGGGTTTAATTGTAATCAATGCATCAAACATATCGCAAATTGCGATAATCTTTGCAAAGGGACTAATTCGTGAACTATCAATTCCATGAGGATATCCACTACCGTCTAATCGTTCATGATGCTGTTTGATAGCATTTAAAACGATTCTGTCTTTCAACCCACTTCGCTTCACTAAATAGACACTTGTCTCAGAGTGCGTTTGGATTTTTCTCTTTTCATCCTCATTCAAAAAGTCAGGTTTGTTTAACAGTGATTCATCCAATTCGCATTTTCCAACATCATGTAACATAGCACTGACTACAAGCTTTTTTTGGTCTGTCATATCGATGCCAATTCTACTTCCAATAATAGAAGCAAAAAATGCAACTTTAACAAAGTGAGCAGCTAACGAGTCGTATTCGTCTAAAAAATCGTTGAATTTTGAAAGCGTTATACGTTCTTGATTGACGACGGAAACCAACTCTTCTGAAAGAATATCAATCGCTTCAATAGGAATATATTTTTCTTCTTTACTCTTTATCCAAGCATCGAAAAGATATTTTGCACTCATATAAATTGCTTTTAATTTTTCGTTGATAGATTTTGCACGTGAGACAATTTGATAAATATTAATACAATTTTTAACTGCATCCTCAAAACTCATGGTTTCATTTTCTTCGAGACGATACGTTTTGGCAAGAGACTCTTCTCGGTACTTTTTATATAAATCATAATTTTTATTTTCGACATAAATTTGTAAATCGCGCTTAATGAGCTTTTGATAAATATCATCGTCAATAAATGTACCACTTTCAATTAAGATAGCAAAACCATTAAATCTTTGAATATAACAGTCAAAATCTAACAGTGTTCCACGTCTGAAGAGGCTATTATCGATAGGCGTAAACCCCTGATTTAAAAATATCTTTACAACTTTACCCATAGTACAACACCTTAAATCAACATGCTTCGTTAAGAAATATTTTTGATAACGTATATTGTATCATCTCAAAGTGAAAAAAATAGGATTATTTGTTTTTAGGAGAAATTTATAAGGAAAAAGGCTGTTCTAGCCAGTTTTGAAACTGGCTAGAACGTGGTATATTATTCTACTTCAGCGTCAATGACATCGTCATCTTTTTTTGCTTTTGGTTTTTCACCACCAGCGCCACCTGCTGCACCTTGATCTTTTTTGTACATTGCTTCAGCCAATTTATGACTTGCTTCGCTCAAAGATTTTACTTTTGCATCGATTTGCTCTTTTGTAGCACTCTCGTTAGCAAGAACCTCTTTAAGGGCTTTAAGCTCTGTTTCGATTTTTGCTTTCTCTTCAGCACTAATCGCTTCGCCCATTTCACCTAAAGATTTCTCTGTTTGGTGAGCCAATGCATCTGCTTGATTTCTAGCATCAACTGCTTCTTTACGTTTTTTATCTTCTTCTTTGTGAAGCTCAGCATCTTTAACCATTTTTTCGATCTCTGCATCATCAAGTCCTGAACTACCAGAGATTTTAATCTCTTGTGCTTTACCAGTTGCTTTGTCTTTTGCAGATACAGTTAAAATACCGTTTGCATCGATGTCAAAAGAGACTTCAATTTGAGGAACACCACGAGGTGCTGGTGGAATGCTCTCAAGGTTGAACTGTCCTAAAGATTTGTTATCTCTTGCAAATTCACGCTCACCTTGGAGAACATGAATGGTAACTGCTGGTTGATTGTCTTCTGCTGTTGAGAATACTTGTGATTTTTTAACAGGAATCGTTGTACCCTTCTCGATAAGTTTTGTCATAACACCACCCAAAGTCTCAATACCAAGGCTAAGTGGTGTAACATCTAAAAGAAGAATATCTTTAACATCACCTTTAATAACAGCACCTTGAATTGCTGCACCAATTGCTACAACTTCATCAGGATTTACAGATTTGTTAAGGTCTTTCTCAAAAAATTCTTTTACTTTTTGTTGAACTAAAGGAACACGAGTTGATCCACCAACCATAACGATCTCTTTAATTTCAGCTTTTTTCAAATCAGAGTCATTAACAACTTCTTTGATTTTTTTGATTGTAAGTTCTACTAAATCTTCGATCATTGACTCAAATTTTGCACGAGTAAGTTTTTTAACAAGGTGTTTAGGACCTGTCGCATCTGCTGTAATAAACGGTAAGTTTACCTCTGTCTCATTAGAAGAAGAGAGCTCTTTTTTCGCATTTTCAGCTGCTTCTTTAAGACGTTGAAGAGCCATAACATCAGCTTTAAGATCAATGCCATTTTCATTTTTGAATTCAGTAACTAACCAGTCAATCAGGCGGTTATCGAAGTCATCACCACCAAGGAACGCGTCACCACCAGTTGAGAGAACTTCAACAACATTGTCGCCTGTTTCTAGAACAGTAACGTCAAATGTACCACCACCCAAGTCATAAACTACAATTTTCTCTGCTTCTTTTTTATCTAAACCATAAGAGAGCGCCGCAGCTGTTGGCTCGTTGATAATTCTTAAAACATTCAGACCTGCAATCGTACCCGCTTCTTTTGTTGCTTTTCTCTGAGAGTCATTGAAGTATGCTGGAACCGTAATAACTGCGTCTGTCACTTCTTCACCAAGGAAAGCTTCTGCATCTTCTTTGAGTTTCATCAAAACTTTTGCACTGATTTCTTGTGGTGTATACACTTTACCATCAATTTCAATTGCACATGCACCATTTCTATCAACAACAGCATAAGGAAGACGTTTTTTAGCCTCATTTGCTTTCTCTTCATTGCTCATAAGACCCATAATTCTTTTGATAGAATAGATGGTTCTTTTAGGGTTTGTTACGGCTTGACGTTTTGCAGTATCACCAACAAGAACTTCTTCTTTGTCTGTAAATGCTACAACAGATGGAGTTGTGTTTTTACCCTCTTTATTTGGGATTACTTTACTCTCACCTCTTTCATAAACACATACACATGAGTTTGTTGTTCCTAAATCTATACCAATTACTTTTCCCATTTTTTATCCTTTGTCATTTTGATTTATTTTACGATACTAACCATTGCTGGTCTTAAAATACGTTCTTTAATTTTATAGCCTTTTTGGAAAACCTGTAAAATCTCGCCCGATTTTTTTTCATCACTCTCTAATTGCATTACCGCTTCATGGAAATTAGGATCAAACGTTCCTTCAATATCCACAAGTTCAACACCATGCTTTTCAAATGCTTTTCTAAACTGTTCAATCGTAAGCTCTAAACCCTCTTTTACTTTTGAAAGAAGTTCACCACTTTCAACATCCGGATTGCCTCCTGCAAGAATTGCCATCTCTAAAGAGTCAATTACAGGTAAAAGATCACGTGCAAATACTTCGTGAGCATAAGAAATGGCTTGCATTTTCTCTTTCTCTAAACGTCGTTTCATATTGTCAAAATCAGCATTCGCTCTTAAATATCGATCTTCAAGTTCAGCAATTTTGGAGTTTAGCACTTCTATTTCATTATTTTGTTCACATTCACACTCTTCATTCTCCTCACAACACTCAGGAACAATTTCTGCAGAGGATTCAGAAATACTCTGCTCTTCTTTTATTTTTTCATCCACATGTTACTCCTTAACTTGATTAAAAAAATCTTCAAAATCACTCTCGATGCGTCCAAAACAGAAGAAATCAACGGTTGTGTCTTCATCTTTAAGTTGTGCCTTTTGCTTGACTGCCATGCATCCACGAGGAACAAAACCATCAAAATAAAGCCCATCACGAATAGATTCTACAAAATGAAGCGTTTGAAACCTTTGTATAAACGTATCATTTTGGAGATCTTGAGCAATGGAATACATCTCTCTTTCGCCCTCTTTTAAGATAGGTGCTTGAGAAAAAATTACAGAGAGTTTTTCATGCAACTCATAAAGACCTACTTGCGCTGAAATATCTTTCAACTCTCTCATTTGGCACCCTACAAGACGCTGTAAAAACTGTTCTACTTTAGCATTAAATTTTAAGACAACCTCATGTCCATCAAAAACTAATATCAAAAAACGATTCTCTACAGTTACTAACTCTTTAAAAGTTTGCATTGCTGTCTTTTCAACAATACAAAAAAGATTGTGTTCATGTGTAGAACGCTTAATTTTATCAATATTTTTTATCTGCAATGGATGTGTTAAATCTAATTTTTCTTGCCAATATCCCATGAGAGCGCGATGTGTTGGAACACGTCCACTACTAACATGGAGTTGTTCTAAAGAACCAACATCAGAGAGTTTTTTGAAATAAATGCGTATAGTAGAAGGAGAGATGCCAAGTGTCATCTTCATCTGTAGCTCAGATGAGCCTATAGGCATTCTTGATTTTAGGTACTCTTGGATGATGGCATCTAAAATCAACTCTTGCTTTGAAGGTTTTTTCATTTTTAGCACTCTTAATGTTTAATTGCTGATAAAATTATACAACATTGAGTGTAGTATTGTCAAGAAATAGACAACAAAAGAACTCATTAAATAGCTATCTGTATTAGAAATGCCATTATATGGGCATTAGTACTTTAAAATTGAAGGAATAGGAATTAAAAAAGAGAAAGAAGAGTTTAACGGACAGGATGTTTGAGACGTTTTTTATTTCGCATGAATAGAAGTTTTAAAAAATGTTTGATATTACTTTTATTTTCTTTGAGTTTAGAGAAGAAAGTCTCTTTTTCAGTAATAGCAGTAAAGATGTCGTTTAAAGCTTGTCTTTCATTTTGTGACAACGTACTCATTTTTCATCCTTTAATTCTTGTGCTATGCGTCGAATCAAACGTAAAGCATCACCCTCTTCGAGTTCACCTAGCATTTTGAAAATTGCTGATGCTGCTTGAGGTTGAGAATTACCAAGCTTCCAATCTTGGTATGTTCGCATTGATACGCCCAATTTATCTGCCATCTCACGCTGAGAAATCTTCTTGCCAAAAAATTTTGACTCAACAGCATTATGAAGGAGATTAAAAATATCGTTTGTTTTCATGTATAAGATTCTAGCCAAGGCTGGTTTAATTATACATAAATACGATTATTTTATAAGTTATTATATCTTAAAAATAACAATTTACTACATATTTAATACAATAAATTGATATTATTAGTATATTATACGTTTTTTTACTCACTTTATGTTTATTTTTATACAGAAAAACGTATAAATTTATTTTATCTATGGTAAATAGATAAAATGATAGAAAAATTGTGTGTTTAAATTTTAAATAATGTTGCTATGAATGAAGAATAAAAAGGAAGATTGAAATTAGAAGTAAAAAGGAAGAGATACGAGATGGCAATTACCATCTCGTATCGTAAAAAAGCGCTGACTATTTATCTCTAATAGAAAGTTCTTTAATAACTTGGCTGTATTTTGCAAAATCTTTTCTTTTAAGATATTGCATCAATCGTTTACGTTGACCAACAAGTTTAAGAAGTCCTAATCTTGAAGAGTGATCTTTTGCATTACTCTTAAGATGTTCTGTCAAATCACTGATTCTTTTAGAAAGAAGTGCGATTTGTACTTCTGGAGAACCTGTGTCTCCTTCTTTTCTGCCAAACTGACTAACAATTGCTTGTTTTTGCGCCGAACCTAAAGCCATGATGACCTCCTGATTGGTATATGAATTTACTTTTAAAATAAAAGCTTGGAATTGTAGCTAAAAAAAGAAAAATTGTCTATTGTGCTTTTACAATACTTCACAAGTATGGTAAAAAGCCTTCTCAACAAAATCAAAGTCATCCATGTCTTTAGGAACTATCTTTGTAATTAAAGCTAATTATAACGTTTATTTAGTACAATATTTCTCTTATTTAACCTGATATGTTGAGGAAAACGAATGTTATTAACCAAAGCAAGTGAATATGCACTGCTATCATTGATTATTATTTCTCAAAAAAACACCCCACAAGATGTCGATACACTTTCCAATCAACTTGGTATTTCAAAAAGTTTTTTAGCAAAAATCCTTCAAGCTCTTGCTAAAGAAAACATTCTTAGCTCTTTTAAAGGTGCCCATGGTGGTTTCATGCTTGCAAAAAAACCTGAAGAACTTACACTAAAAATGATCGTAGAGTGTGCAGAAAAAAAACAAACTATGGTTTTTGAATGCTCCCCTTCAACACAAAATTGCCCAGGAGGAAAAGGTACGTATTGTCGTGTTTGGCCTATTTTGAACAAGCTTCAAACGAAAATTGATCTATTTTTGGATAATATGACACTTAAAGATATAATAGAAATTTAAGGGTGTTGATTGGCTAAAAATCAAAATGCGCTTCTAGCTAGAGTTATTCCTTACCTAGAGCCTATTGTCAAAGCAAAAGATCTTACTGTCGTTATTTTTATTGTCGCTATTATGGCGATTATTATTGTCCCTCTTCCTAGTGGTATACTCGATTTCTTCCTAGTTATATCATTGTCTGTATCGGTGCTTATTATTCTTATATCACTTTATATCCCTAAACCAACGGATCTATCAACGTTTCCAACACTTATTCTGATTATTACGCTTTTTAGGCTTTCGTTAAATATCGCTACAACAAGAATGATTCTTACCAACGGTCACTTAGGTCCAGATGCTGTAAGTGACATCGTCTCTAGCTTTGGGCAATTTGTTGTTGGTGGTAACTATGTTATCGGTGTTGTTGTCTTTACGATTCTTGTTTTGATTAACTTTATGGTTATTACCAAAGGTTCAACAAGGGTTGCTGAAGTTGCTGCACGTTTTACACTCGATGCGATGCCTGGTAAACAAATGGCAATCGACGCAGACCTCAATGCGGGTTTGATTGATGAAAAGACAGCACGAAAAAGACGTGAAGATATTATTCAAGAAGCAAACTTTTATGGTGCGATGGACGGTTCGAGTAAATTCGTTAAAGGTGATGCTGTTGCTGGTATTATCATCACTATTATTAATATTATCGGTGGCTTTCTCATTGGCTCGTTCCAACATGGACTTGAACTTGGTGTAAGTGCTCAAACGTATACCATTTTAACAATCGGAGATGGTCTTGTATCTCAGCTTCCAGCGCTTATTACATCAACAGCAACCGGTATCTTAATCACCCGTGCCAACAAAGCAGATGACGTTAGCTTCTCTGATGGTGCTGTACAACAACTCTTTGGAGAACATAAAACCCTCTTGATTGTTGGATCTATCTTGGTGCTTTTTGCATTGGTGCCAGGTCTTCCTACCCTTTCATTGATGTTTGTTGGATTTATCTTCTTAGGCTTAGGCTATCTTGTTAAACAAACCAATGACGGTAGTTTCTCTTTACAAAAATTCTTTTCATCCACACCTGCTTCTATGCAAAAAGCAAAGCAAGAAGCTGAGACAAAAGCACAAGCGAGTGCTGCTGCACCGAAGAAAAGTCCTGAAGAACTTCGTAAAGAAGAAGAAACAACACTTAATGATATTCTTAAATTGGAAATTTTGGAACTCGATTTGGGATATCAGCTCATTAAACTGGCAGATCCTGCACAAGGTGGAGATCTTCTTGATCGTGTTAAAAGTATGCGTCGTAAAATCGCAGCTGACTTTGGTTATCTTATACCACAAGTGCGTATTCGCGATAACTTACATCTTGCACCAAATCATTATCAACTTTTGCTCAAAGGTATTGAGATTGGTAGTGGCGAAATCTACCCTGATAAATTTATGGCTATGGATAGTGGACTTACGATCGATAAAGTACAAGGTATTCCTACCAAAGAGCCTGCATTTGGGCTAGATGCTATTTGGATTGAAGCATCAGCCAAAGAAGATGCGATTATTAAAGGTTACACTACGGTTGATCCTGCAACTGTTATTTCAACACACCTTAGTGAGCTTATTAAGAAATATGCAGAAGAGCTTCTTACACGTCAAGAGGTTCAAAGTCTCATTGATAAGCTACAAAAAGATTATCCTGTTGTGGTTAATGACTGTCTTAAAGTGGCAAATGTCGGACTTATTCAAAAAGTACTTAAAGCGTTGCTTCATGAGAAGATTCCAATTAAAGATCTTCTTACCATTATTGAAACTATCAGCGATGTGGCAGAAGTTACCAAAAATATTTCTATTATTGTTGAACAAGTGCGTGCTAAACTTTCTCGTGTTATTACGAAACAATACAAAGATGACAATGGCGTCTTAAAATTATTGACTTTCAATGCAGGAACAGAACAAAAGCTTCTAGATTCACTCAGAGAGCGTGATGGTGTTCGCGACCTTGTACTCAATATTGGACAGATTAATACCCTAGTTAAAGCATGTAGTGACGAAGCAACCAAGCTTCTTCACAAAGGTATCGCGCCTGTTGTTATTATTGTTGATCCTCTTCTTCGTAAATCACTCTCTGATATTTTCGAAAAATTTGGACTCGATATTGTCGTTCTTTCACATGCAGAGATTGACTCAAGCTCTAAATTTGAAGTCATGGGCTCAATCGAGATCGAAAAGCTCTAAATCAAACATACCCTATATATCACTAAGCATTAAGGATTTTTATGAATTATACATTACACCACCTCTCGCACACAGATTTAGATGGCTACAGTTGCCAGATGGTGAGTGCACACTATTTTGATTCAATTCAATTTTATAACTCTAACTATGGCAAAGAGATCAACGAATGTTTTAATCAGATTTTAGCCTCCATTCAAACCTCCACGTCTCAAAAACATGTTATTTTAATCACGGACTTAAACCTTACGATGGATCAAGCAAAAGAGTTTGAATCTAAAGTCAATATTTGCGATAAAGAAATTATGATGTTTGTCTTAGACCATCATAAAACAGGTCAAGAATGCGCAGATGCTTTTGAGTGGTATTTTCTTGATTCTAGCCGTTGTGCAACAAAAATTACCTATGATTTTTTCAGCGCATTGTATGGAAAAGATGAGAAATTAAGTAAATATGTCGATGTCGTCAATTCCGTAGATATTTGGCTTGAAAATGAGCCTGAATTTGAGTTGGGCAAAGTCTGTATGGGACTTGTAAGTGGTGCTAAAGAAGTTAATAAAGTGATGTTTCCTGATGAGAATAGTCAGTACATCTTTTCATTACTGAATAAAGCACAAGAGTATTTTTCATGCCAAGAAGCACATATCGCTTTAGATGATGCTATACATAGTATGAAAAAATCATTTTTTGTATCCACTAAAAATGACACCTTAAGCAACCTCGTCTCTGCTTATAATGTCATCTTACTCACTCAAAATAAAGAAAAAATGCAGATTAGTTATAAAGAGTATAAAGGCATTTTAACCTATAACATTGGTAATGTCTCTGTCATTGGTAACGACTTTTTAACAGCAAATCCTGATATGGATTTCTTTATGGATATTACCTCCAAAAAAACGATTAGTTTACGCTCTAATGGTAAAGTGGATGTCAGCAAAATCGCAGCACAAATCGCGAACGGTGGAGGACACCACAATGCAAGTGGAGGACTTCTCAGCAACTTCAAAGATGCTTTTATCTATGATAACATCAAATCACAAGTGATGAGTATCATCGCGAATAAAGGATAAAACATGGAAGCCAAAGAACTCCAAAAAGAGCTAGAACGCGCTGAGGTTGAGATCGAAGAGATGGCAATGCAACTGGCTGACATGCTAGGAGCTGCACTCTATTTTGCGGGCGTAAAAAAAGAAGATTTGCCTAAAGCAATTGATTTATACCTCAAAGGACTTGATGAAGTCTTTGATGACGAAGATGAAGACAGTGAGATGGGATTTGAAGAGATAATCGAAGTTATTGAATTTCTTAAAACCAAACACCCAAAATTATTTCATAAATAATATCTGTGTAGAGAGAACTTTCTCTACACCTTCTTTTTCGCGATGAATGTCGCGAAATTTCCCCATTTAAAAATGGTTTCAATCGTATTAAATCCCGCATTTTTTAACATTGCTTTGTTCTCTTCTTCCGTATAAGGAATCAAAACATTTTCAAGTGCTTCTCGTTTTTGAGCGATCTCAAAGTCACTATATCCTTGTTGTCGCTTAAAATCATAATAAAGGTCAATCATCTGTTTGTTAAGCTCTTTATCTTCAAAAACAATTTTTTCACTAAAAATAAAAAGTCCATTAGGATTTAAGGCTTCATAAATTTTAGCAACAAATTCAGGACGCTGAAGTGGACGAATAAATTGGAGCATATAATTAGCAATAATTGCATCATGCTGGCTTAGTTCTACTTGGGTAATGTCCGCATCTACAAGTTCTATAGAGGCACCATACGCATGTACCTTTTGACGTGCAATGTGCAACATCGCCTCAGCATTGTCAATACCCAATAAATGATAGCTTTTATTGCTTTTTTTGTGAAGAGCAAGCAGGGTATTAGCGGTTGAACACCCAAGATCAACAACACTAGCTCCTTCTTTTAGATGTAAGCAAATCGTTTTACAGGTTAGATCAATCACCTCTTTATAAAAAGGAATTGAGCGCTCTAGCATGTCGTCAAAAACAACAGCAACGTCTTCATCAAATTCAAATTGTTTCGTGATAGGTTTACTAAATACTTTATCCATTACAATACGCTTCCATAGCTTTAAATTCTTGGGGATTATAACAAAATATTAGTTACTATTAAGCATTCTCTTTTTATACTGTGGATATTTACATACAGGTCTTACCATGAACAAGCAACTCCAAGAACTAACTGATCTGACTATCAAAGAAATACGAAATCTTGAAATTGTTTTACCAGAGATCTACCGTGATATTTTTTATACCAAAGCGAAAGAGCTAGGTATCAAACTGAGTGATATTGACAAAGAAGCAGCTATGCTTTATGCCTTGCGAAAAATTCAATTTTTAAAAAATGAAACTGAACGCTCAGCATCAGCACTTAAAGAAAATGTCATCAATGCACGAATAGCCATTACCAACAAAGATAATATGGCTCTTCAGTTTATAGAAAACAACATCATTGAACTTGAATCAAAAATTATATCACTACAAGAAGAACTATACATTGATGAGTTAACCCGTTTGTATAATCGAAGGTGGCTTTTTGAAAAATTTCTTCAAGATGATCACTTTAAAACAAATGGTCTTTTAGCCTTTATTGACATTAATGACTTTAAAGAAGTGAACGATCAATTTGGTCATATCATTGGAGACAAAGTCTTACATGTCATAGGAAAAGTTCTCAAAAAAGTTAAAAATACAACAGCGGTTCGTTATGCTGGTGATGAGTTTTTAATTTTGAGTGAAAAACATAACGAAGAAGAAATACATAAAATTTTACATACTGTCAATCAAAATCTTATTAAAACGCCTTTTAAACACAATAAAGAAGTCTTTCGCATTGATTTTTCTTTTGGTGTTGCGGCATTCAAAGAGAAAGAAAATTTTAAAAAGGTTCTTGAAGAGGCTGATCTTAAAATGTACAATTATAAGAAATCATTGAAATAAAGTTTACACGTTTTTAAATATTTTCTTGCTTCTTTGATATCTTTTTCTATTTGCTGTTTTAGCTCTGTAAGACTACTAAATTTTTGATTATCGCGTAAAAACTCTACAAAAAAGATTTCTACAGCACCTTCAATCGCATCAATAGTTTCATCTAAAATATGAGTTTCTATGGAGAATTGATGGTCCGTGCTTTTACGAACACCAACAAAAGAGACCGAGTGATAAACCTTCTGTCCTATACGTGTACGTGTTGCATAAACCCCTTCACGAGGAATAAGATATTCTAAGACCTTGAGATTGAGTGTAGGAACAAGTTCTTTTTTCCCTAGTCCTTGCCCAGAGATTACATCACCTGTAATGGCATATTCGCGCCCTAGAAAACGGTTGGCTTCTTCTAAACGACCTTCTTTAAGGTATTCTCGAATCAAACTAGAATGAACGGAAACACCTTGGTAACTAAACTCTTCAACGATAATGACCTCTCCATCAAAAAGCCGTTTCAGGTCATAAGCATTGCAGGAACGATGCTGTCCAAAAAAGAAATCATATCCAACAACAATTTTTTTAAGATTGATAAACTCTTTTTTTAGAAGTGCAACAAACTCTTCACCACTGAGATGTTTAATTTTTAAAAAATGAAAAAACATACACGGATAACCCGCATATTCACTGCGCTTAATTCCAGGTGTCAGATTGGCTTGGTCTTTGTCAACGACAAAAAGCGCACCATTTTCACCTAAATGATTAAGAAGCTGTCGGTGTCCTACATGGATGCCATCAAAACTACCAATGGCTAATGTATCAACACTCTCTTTTTTTAAAATAGTAGAACGTCTCAACATTCCCCTCTTTCCCTTTTACAAGTGATTCTCTTTTATCGATTAATTGCCAGCCAAGACTTATCGTTTGTGCTTCAAACTGATGTTGTGCGCGCATAATAGCCGAGCCATCTTTAACGACACCTTTAGTTGTACGTTTAACATCTTTTCCCACTTCAAACTGCGGTTTAAATAAGATAATAATCTCTTTTTTCGCAAGACGATCAATATGTTCTAAAAGAGCACCTATACCGATAAATGAAACATCACAACTGACTACATCATAGGTTTTTTCAGGCATAAAAAGTCGAATGTCAGTATTTTCATGTAAAATAATTCGGTTATCGACTTTTAGACTTGGATGTAACTGCTCATTTCCCACATCAACAGCAGTTACACTTTTGACATTTTCCTCTAACCAAACCTGTACAAAACCACCTGTACTACTTCCAATATCAAGAACATCAGCATCTTTTACATTCAATGCTAGCTCATTAATAAACCCACGAAGTTTTAGTCCTGCACGACTAACGTACTGTGCAATTTTTTCAACTTCAACAGTATCGTTTTCGCCAACTTCTGCAGAGTTTTTACGTTCTACTTTACCATTGAGCCAAACGCTACCCTCTTTAATAAGTTCCGCCGCTTTATTACGGCTTTGTGCAAAACCTTTTTCAAATAAATAACTATCTAATCTCATAAAATCATCTCATTTAATTCATTTTCACTCAGTGTCTTGACACCAAGTTCCATTGCTTTATCCAATTTACTGCCTGCTTCTTCACCAAAAATAACAAAATCAGTCTTTTTGGAGACACTTCCACTCACTTTTGCGCCTAATTTTTCAAGCATCTCTTTAATTTCATCACGAGGTTTACTCATTGAGCCTGTAAGGACGACCGTTTTACCTGTGAATACAGACTCCGTAATCTCTAGTTTTGAAGCAATCGGCTTGATAATAGCCATGAGTTCATAGGTTTCTTGTTTATTGACATGAATAAACTCTATGAGGCTCTTTGCCATCTCTTCGCCAAAACCTTCAAGCGCTATAATCTGCTCATAACCAACTTCTAGCCATTCAAGCCCAAAAGCACGTGCAATTTTTTTAGCAGCCACTTCACCGATATGTTCAATTCCCAAAGCATTGATAAATTTTTCTAAACTTACCCCTTTGCTTTGTTCAATAGCTTCTAAAAGGTTGAGTGCTTTTTTCTCTTTAAACCCTTCTAGTGCTAAAAGCTGATCAAGTCTTAGTGCATACAAATCTTTTACATGCAATACAAGTTGTTGTGCATAAAGTTGTTCGACTATTTTATCACCAAGACCGTCAATATTTAGGGCTTTTTTGGATGCAAAGTGAATAATTGCTCCAACAACCCTTGCATCGCAAGAGAGATTTTGACATTTGATCAGTGCACCATCATCTAATAATTCGCTACTACAAACAGGGCAAACTAGCGGTCTTTCTACACTTTTTTCTGTACCATTTCGTCTTTCATGAAGCACTTTGATAATTTTAGGAATCACATCACCACTACGGATGATAATGACACTATCCCCTATGCGAATATCTTTACGTTCTATCTCATCAAAATTATGCAGCGTTGCTCTCTCAACCACTACCCCTTCGATATTTACCGCTTCTACCTCTGCTACAGGCGTTACGACACCTGTACGCCCTACTTGAAGGGTAATGTCTTTTAGTATTGTCACTTTTTCAATTGCTGGAAATTTAAAAGCAACCATCCATCTAGGGTACTTAACCGTATAGCCTAGCTCTTCTTGTAAACTTACATCGTTGACCTTAACAACCATGCCATCCATCATCATCTCGATCTCATCACGTTTGGCAATGAGTTCTGCATAAAGCGTATGGACATCATTTACATTTTGTGTTACCACAATTTTAGGGGGCTGCAAGAATCCAAGATGGTAAACAAAGCGCATTTTTTCACTCAGAAAGCTCTGAGGTAGCGTGTTAACGCCAATACCCCATGGATAAAACATCAATTTTCGCTTTGCTGTAATGCGTGTATCAAGTTGTCTTAGACTTCCGGCTGCCGCATTTCGAGGGTTAGCAAAAAGCGGCTCATTACTTAAAAGTCGTTCATGGTTAAGCTTTTCAAAATCTGCTTTTTTAATAACTACTTCACCACGAATTTCAATCAACTCTTTGTAATCAATTTGCAAAGGAATGGAGCCAATGGTTTTGACATTTTCAGTAACATCCTCGCCAATACTTCCATCGCCTCTTGTAATCGCTTGTTTCAAAGAGCCATTTTCATAAATGAGATTAAGACTTGCTCCATCAAATTTTGGTTCACAGTAAAATGTAAAGCTCTCTTTGACTTTTTTAACGCGTTCTATCCATGCATCAAGATCAGCTTCATCAAATACATCTTCCATGCTCCACATACGTGCTTTGTGTTCTGCTTTATTAAAGCCTTCAAGTACCATTCCACCGACACGCCTACTAGGGCTATTTTCGTCTGTAAAAAGTGGATTTTCTTGTTCATATTTTAAAATTTCATGATAAAGTTTATCGTACTCTTCATCACTCGCGATAGGCGCATCATTCACATAATACGCCTTTGCCCATGCATTGGCTAAATCAATTTTGGCTAAGTACTCTTCGTGTGTCATGCGATATAGCTACTATAGATCAGTTTTAAAAGTGTTAAGGCGACCATCGTTAAGAAGAATGTACGGATAAACTTCACTTCTTTTTTAATAACCATATTTGAGCCCATATATGCTCCTATAAGTTGACCAAATCCCATCAACAATCCTACAACAAAAAGAACATTACCGCTCCATAAAAAAACGGCTAGAGAGACAATATTGCTTGTAAAATTCATGACCTTTGTTTGAGCCGTTGCTTTTTTGAGATTAAGTCCTAAAAGTGTTACTAATGCTATCGTCCAAAACGTACCTGTTCCTGGACCAAAAAAACCATCATAGAAACCAATGCCAAGTCCAAATATAAAAAAGAAGAGATGTGTACTTAAGTAAGCATGGCGATCATTTTCGCCCATTTTTGGCGATAAAAGCGTGTAGATAAAAATACCTACTAACATCAGTGGAATAATTTTTGAAAGTATGCTTGCATCCATTAGCAAAATCGCGTAAGTTCCAAGCGCTGCACCTATAAAGGTATAAATGACACCAATGTACACTTCAGACCATTTTATAAAGCCTTTACGTATAAAATTGATAGAAGCCATACCACTACCAAATGTTCCTTGAAGTTTATTGGTTGCAAGGGCAATATGAGGAGGCATTCCTGAGGCTAAAAGTACAGGAATCGTGATAATTCCTCCACCACCTGCAATCGCATCAATAAAACCTGCGACCAGCCCAGTAAGAAGAAAAATAAGATAGTAATAAAACTCAAACTCCATCTTTTTTTATCTCCTTCTCATCTTCATCTATGACTGTCTGTAGTTCTTCCGTACTACGTTCTTCTTGTGAAAAATGATGTTCATGAGTAGAGTTGGTTGTTTCGCTTAATTGATGATGTGTCATTGTAACATCTTCTGTTTCTGGAGATGGAGTATCATTGTTTTCTTCAGAAACTTCTTCTACAGAACCTTCTAAATGCTCAACTTTTTCTTCTAAAGAGGCTAAAACTTCAGCTTTTTCCTCTGTTTTTTCTTCTTCTAACTTTGCATAAATATCAAGTGCTTCTTTTGTCGCTGTTGCAACTTCATTATAACTTCCATCACGAATATGTCGCCAAATATCACGTCGAACGAGACTTAAAACATAACGTCTATCGCCACCAATAACACGACCAAGTTCATGACCGCCACATTCAGGGCAAACAAAATAGGTAATTTTATGCTGTAATGTCTCTTCTGAACGACAATTTTCATCATCAACCATCAACATATTTTGACATTTTGGGCAATAACACCAAAGACCTATGACATCGCCTTTTTTATACTTCCAACGCCACAATACTTTAAATAAAATCAGTTCACGAAACTTATGGTACTTTGGACGCATCAATACACGTGCGATAAATGGAAACGAAATTAAAATAACACAAATAGCAATGGCACCACTGTTGACAATCCATTGGGGAATAGCGTAAAGTTCACTTATACGCGTAAGAAGACTAAGAATTTTTTCCAAAGGAACGTCCTAAATAGTAAGATTAAGTGCTCTTAATACACTAAGAGCTTGTACATGTGCTTTCACATCATGTACACGTAAAATAGTTGCACCATGTTCATATGCCTTTAAATGAAGTGCTAATGAGCCAGCTAAACGCTCAGGAATAGGTGTAGGAATAATTTTATCAATCATTGATTTCCGACTTGCTCCAACAAGCAATGGATAACCAAAATGTAAAAAATGTTCATGATGCTTGAGAAGCTTCAAATTGTGCTCTAAACTCTTTCCAAATCCAATTCCAACGTCTAGTATGATTTTGTTGATTCCAAAGCTTTTTGCTTTTGCAATGCGTTCTTCAAAAAATGCATCAACCTCTAAAAGGACATTTTCATAAAACGGTTCTTGTTGCATACTTTGAGGATCTCCTTGCATATGCATCAAAACAACGGTTGCATCGTATTTTGCTGCTACACGAGCAACATCATCATTTGCAAGTGCAGTGATGTCATTGACAATGCTAAAACCTCTTTGAAGAGCATACTCTAAAGACACGGGAGAGTAGCTATCGAGAGAAAAAAGAGCTTTATCAAAAAGCTTATGCTCATAAATAAGATCAATAATAGGCTTTACACGAGCAAGTTCTTCAAAATCACTTACCCCAAGACTTCCTGGTCGGCTTGAGACACCACCAAGATCGATGATGCTAGCACCCTCTTCTATCATTGTTTCAATGTGTTTTAATGCATCCTCACCACTAAAACGACTCCCTTGAAAAAAGCTATCTTCATTGGTATTGATAATACCCATAACATGGAAATCATCTTGAGGACTCACAACAAATTCATTTAGATGTATTGCGAACTCTTTTAAACCAAAGGGTTGCACTTTTTCTTTACGAGCTAGCTCTTTTAGCTGTTTATCATTTGCGATTAAAATAGCATCAACCAAAGGATTTTTACACGTAATCGTCTCTTTAGGCACTGCCAAATCTGCACCTATTGAGAGGGCATCTTGCTTGAGGATGTTGGCAGCTGGGGATTTAAGATCTTTAATATAAATAAAATTAAGATGTGATTTTTGCTCCAAAATAGCACTACCCTCTTTGGTAACGCCTAAATTTTGGAACAATGATTTTACATCACTGTTAGAATTGAGTTTATAAAGTTTCATCGGTATTTTCTCAGCATAATTGAAAGTAAAAGGGATGTTAAAATAGTTTGTGCTCTGGTATTAAGCTCCACCAAATGGAGAAGCTTTTGAAAATGCTCTAGCTCTTTTTCGCTAAAGCGTAAGTGGTGTTCATTGATAGCTTCAAAAACAATGGCTTGCACAAGCTCTTTGAGAAACGTTTTTTCAGCACTTTGATGCTTTTGAATAAAAGGATAAATATCACTAAGATCAAGCTTTGAAAGATTTAGTCCGCTATGGATCACCTCTTGTTCGACCACTAACTCTTTTTGAAGTAAACGTGAACGAATGGTTGGTAAAAAAGCTGTTTTGGAAGGTGCAACAACAATGAAAACAATATGCCTTGGTGGCTCTTCAAGAATTTTAAGAAGAGCATTTTGTGCTTCTACACGATACCCTTTAGCAATAAGAATCAGATATTTATTAGCAGATTCCGCAATGTACGCTTCTTTGATAACCTCTTTGGCATCATCAATCAAAAACTCATCTTTAATAAAAAAAAGATGACGCTCTTTAGCGTACTCTTCTTGCAGACTCTCTTTGGCCTTTTCCACATTTTTACAAATTAAAATATGGCTAAGAATCCCTTCATCACTCATTTTCAAAGGTAACCTCAGCAAAAAGTACGGCATCAATACTTTTATCAAGAAGTCTGAAAAGCTGAATTAATTTAATATCTAAACTATCGTCATCACTTAAAAGATAAAAGCTATTTTGAACGTGTTCATCCATAATCCACATAAAACTATCATCTTTACGTTTAGCAATCTGCATTTTTATGTCGCTATTCTTTCCTACATAAAAGAATGTATATCCACTTGGGAATGCTTGGGAAAGCATATTTTCTAAAAGTTCTATATCTTCTTTTGTTTTCACTTGATACAAGTTAGGATAAAGCGTTTGCAGCGATAAAAATGGCAAAAGCGGTCTATTTTTATGGTGATTATTGATGGCTCTGAGCATATAGTGGCAGAACCATGCTCTATCATCGTCCGTAATCACAATAAAAGTATGTCCATCGAGAAGATTTTTCAGCATGGAAGCAGCAAGAGGTACCCATTCGAACCTCTTCTCTTCCATCCAACTCATCGTAGAGCCATCTTTGCGGATCTCTTCAAGTGTCCACTTTAAAAATTGTTGCATAAATTATTTGTCCAATTGGTATGCGCTATGAAGTGCACGTACTGCTAACTCACCATATTTTGCTTGAATAACCATAGAGATTTTAATCTCACTGGTACTGATCATTTCGATATTAATTCCCTCCTTAGCCATAGTGTCAAACGCTTTACACGCAACACCGCTGTGTGATTTCATACCAACACCGACAACAGATACTTTTACGATGTCGCTATCGTACTCCATAACATCACTTGCTCTAAGTTCGCTCATAGCAGCTTTTGTCATTTCAAGTTCATTTTGAGGTACAGTAAATCCAAGATTGGTAGTACCATCGTGTCCAACATTTTGAATAATCATATCAACGTTAACGTTACAATCAGCCAATTTCTTGAAAATCTCAGCTGCAATGCCTGGTTTATCTGTAACACCACGTAAAGTAACTCTAGCTTGATTTTTATCGAGTGCAATACCGCTAACTAATGGTTGTTCCATAATATTATCTTCCTTTGTTATAAGTGTTCCTTCATTGTGGTTAAAACTGCTACGAGTGACCAAATTGACATTCAATTTTTTAGCCATCTCAACAGAGCGACTTTGGAGTACTTTTGCTCCAAGGCTTGCGAGTTCTAACATTTCATCATAACTGATTTTATCAAGTTTTTTTGCTTTTGGCTCAATACGAGGATCGGTTGTATAAACACCATCTACATCGGTATAAATCTCGCAAAGATCTGCTTCAAGAGCACCTGCAATTGCTACAGCAGAAAGATCACTTCCACCACGTCCCAATGTCGTAACTTCACCATTTTCCGTTACACCTTGGAAACCAGCTACAACAATAATCTTGCCCGTTTTTAATGCTGCTTTCATCGCCGCTGTATCGATGTGTTCAATTCTCGCTTTTGTATGTACATCATCCGTGACAATACCTGCTTTACGACCACTCATAGAAACAGCTTCATACCCTTTGGCTTCAAGAGCAATGGCTAAAAGTGCACTGGTTACACGCTCACCTGCACTAAGAAGTACATCAACTTCACGTTGATTAGGTGTAGAGCTGTAAAATCCTGCAAAATCTAAAAGCTTATTGGTCTCGCCACTCATCGCTGAAACGACTACAACAAGATCATGTCCTTCTTTTTTGCTCTCAATAACTCTTTGAGCAACGGCATCGATACGCTCAACATTGCCAACACTCGTTCCTCCGTATTTTTGAACGATTAACATCTTAAAGGTACCCTTCTTTCTTGAAATATTCTAACACCTGTTTATATACTGGGCGCTTGAAATAGGTAATAAAATCAAACACCTCTTCTAAACTGACAAATTTAAAGTCGCAAAACTCTGGCTCTTTCGTTGCAAGATTAATCTTGGCATCTTTTTTGAGTCTTACTAAAAAATATTTTTGGCTCTGACCATCAAAAGGGTACATTTTTTGAGCAATTTTTTGAGGAAAGTCGTATTGTAGCCATTCAGGATACTCTGCAATAATTTCCACCTCACCTGTACCAATCTCTTCTTCTAATTCACGATAAAGCGCTTCTCGTGGTGTTTCACCCTCGTCAATTCCTCCTTGTGGGAATTGCCAAGCACCTTCGATATCGCTACGACTCGCAATAAAAAGTTGACATTGAAAAGGGTATTTAGCAGAGACCACCACGGCAGCAACATTTGGTCTGTATCGTTTTGGTGATTCCATAATTACGCATTACCTCTATATTTTTGTTAAAATAGTATCAAAAAAGTCATTAAACTTGCTTGATACAAGGAATTTCGTGTTAGCCTACCTTCATATCCCCTTCTGTGATAGTAAATGCCACTATTGCGCATTTAACTCCTATGATAATAAATCTTCACTCAAACAAAACTATATGCAACGTATTACAGAGCAACTTCAGTTTGAACTTGAAAAATTTGCTTCACAAAAGAAAAGCATTAGCTCTTTGTTTATTGGAGGAGGAACACCTTCAACCATTCCAGCGTCATGGTATGAGCCTTTTTTTGACATCATCAAACCTTATTTACAAGATGATGCAGAAGTCACGTCAGAAGCCAATCCACACTCAGCTACACAAGAGTGGATAGCACACATGCATGCTTTAGGTATCAATCGTCTTAGCTTTGGAGTTCAAAGTTTCAATGAAAAAAAACTTGCCTTTCTAGGACGCAATCACACACCAAAAATTGCACTTCAAGCCATTGAAAATGCTGCCAAAGAAGGCATTGAGAACATCTCACTTGATTTGATTTATGGAACAACGCTCGATACTGAAATATTATTGCAAGAAGATTTGCGTATAGCGTCTTCTTTACCCATTAACCACATCAGTGCTTATGCGCTGACTCTTGAAGAAGAAACGCCTTTTTACACGAGAAAAGACGTTGCAAATGGTTCTGAAGAATTAGCACGAAATTTTGTGAAAAATATTATTGAGTCAGGCTTTTCTCAGTACGAAATATCCAATTTCGGTAGATATCAAAGCAAACACAATAAAGGGTATTGGGAACATCAAGACTATCTTGGGATTGGTGCAGGCGCTGTTGGTTTTTTACATAACAGACGTTTTTATCCAACAAAAAGTATAGAAGCATATACACAAAATCCTCTTATACAAGAGACTGAAATATTAAGTAACGAAGACTTGCATATAGAAAAAATTTTTTTGGGATTGCGTAGTGTTGTTGGAATTCCTATGGAACATTTCAGTGTTAAAGAGAAGGAAAGAGTCAACCTACTCATTGCAGAAAAGAAACTCACATGGCACGAAAATCGTGTTTTCAATAACGACTATTTTTTAAGCGATGAAATAGCTCTATTTATCACTCAGTAGGATTTTACAGTTTTTATCACACCTTTTAGGCAAAGCCTAAAAGGCTACGCTAGGCCGCTGTGGCGCTAAAGCTAGCCTCTTATGAGGAAGAAAACCTCTTCAGTTAATAATCTCTGTCTCTTCATCCATCGCCACTTTTAAAAGCGCTTTTGCCGCTTCTCTTCCTTCATTAACAATATGTTTTACCTGAAGAGCTTTAAGCAATTTTTTCTCATCATAATCGCTGGCTTTAGCGACGATTTTAATTGGTGCATCAAATGATTTTAACACTTCACATAAAAGAATTAATTTTTTTTCATTATTGATTGCAATGATGACCGCTTTTGCATTTTCAACAAATGCATTTTTCAAAATACTTTTCTCAGCGGCATTTCCAAAATAAACAGGTTCGCCCCTACTTTGTCCAAGTTTTACAAGATTGATATCATGCTCTAGTACTAAGTAATTAATATTCATTTTTTTAAGACGATAGACAATCTCTTGTCCAAGCTTTCCATAACCACATACAATGATGTGATCTTTAATCCCCGATGAGTGAATCATAAAGTCACCGTTATTTGGCTCTTTCGTGATCGCATCGACAATTTTCTTCATATTTTTCAAAATAAAAGGTGTCAAAATCATCGATAAGACAACGGTTACAATTAAAATCTGTGATGTTTTTGCACTAATAAGATGGGATGAACTTGTAAGCGCTAAAATAGCCAAAGAAAACTCACCACCTTGACACAACGCAAGACCTGTTTTGAGTGCAACTCTACCACCAACCGAGAAGAATAAAATGGCAAAAACAACCAGTGTTTTAAATGCCATCATCGCACCAAGAAAGAGTAAAATCGTCCCATAATTTTGAGCAATAAGGCTTAAGTCTATTTGCATACCTACCGTAATAAAAAAGAGTCCTAATAGAAGATCACGAAACGGTACAAGGTCAGCTTCAATTTGGTGTTTATATTGCGTTTCTGACATCATCATACCTGCCAGAAAAGCACCTAGCGAGTAAGAAAAACCTAAAGTATGGGCTAAGAATGAAGCACCCACCACCAATAATAAAACAGAAGCAATAAAAATTTCTTGTGTATCTGCCCACACGACTAATGATAAAAAGCGATTGAGAAGGTATTTGCTCACAACATACATCAACCCTAAAATAATGACGGCGCTATAGAGTGTTTGCAACAACAAAGAAGAGAGTGAGCTCGTTTGATTGGAAAAAATATTAATCATCAATAAGATGGGAATAACAGCAATATCTTGAAAAAGAAGAATTCCCAGTGCTTTACGTCCATAAACAGTATGAATCGTTCCACTATCATTGAGAATTTTAAGAACAATTGCAGTCGATGATAGTGCTAATGCGTAACCAATGACAATCGCACTCTTTTTTTCTATGCCAAAAAAATACTCAGAGCCTAATGCAATAACACCACCTACGAGTGAGACTTGCAAGAGACCGTAAAAGAAAACATCTTTTTTCATTCCTAAAAGATGTTTAATGGAAAATTCAAGCCCAATAGTAAACATCAAAAAAACAACGCCAAACTCTGCGATATGGGTGAGAGATTCATTATTACGACCTAAATTATACATATAAGCAATAGCAAACCCAGTGATAATATAACCAATAATCGTTGGTATATTAAAACGTTTCAATAAGATATTGAAAAGAGTTGCTAAAGCGGTTGCACTTAAAATGATCGCTAATAAATTATCCACATTTACTCCCCAAATAAAATAATCTCGTAACTGTTTTTATGTTTTACCAATGGATTTTTAGTTTGTGTACTTTTTTTAGAAAGACCACTCACTTCTAAACGAAGGGTTTCGATCAATGCTTCATATTCATCGATTTTATCTTTGAGCTGCATAATGATGTCAACACCTGCTAAATTAACACCCAAATCACGAGTAAGACGTTGAATCATTTTGATCTTATCGATATCACGTTGTGAGTAAAGCCTCATTTTTCCATCTGTCCTTGAAGGTCTTACCAGCCCTTCTCGTTCATACTGACGAAGGGTTTGAGGATGAATCGTTAAAACCTTTGCTACAACACTAATCAAATAAACAGGTTCTTCATATCCGTGATGCATGATATACTCCTCTTTAATTTAGTTTGGTAAATGTGATTCCATCATTGCTTTCAAGGAACTATCTAATGAAGCAACTGGAGGAAGAACAATATTGGCCACTAAGTATAAATCGCCTTTTGTTTGTGTTTTACGATTTAGTGCACCATACTCTTTTACTCTAAATTTTTGTCCATTTTTTGTATCTTCTTTTACTTTCAGTGTGATCTCTTTGTAAAGTGTATCTACAGTGATTTTACCGCCGAAAAGTGCTGTTTTTAAAGGAACATCAATGGTTTTTATCAAATCATCACCTTCTCTGGTGTATTCAGGACTTGATGCCACTTCAACGCTTAAAATGAGATCGCCTTTTTGTCCTTGAAACGATTTTCCTTTATCTTTGACACGCATTTTTTCGCCATTTTTAATGCCTGCTGGAATTTTGACATCAAAACTCTCGTTGTTATAAGAGAGGGAATGTTTTCCACCTAAAATAGCGACATTGAAAGGAATAACAATTTTAGCGCTAACATCTAAGTCTGGTTCACCAAAGCCACCAAAACCACCACCACCAAAACTGGAACCACCAAATCCTCCAAAACCACCTCGACTGCTACTAAAGCCGCCAAAGCCACCGCCACCACCAAAAATACTGCGTAAGATGTCATCGAGATTTGCGCCACCTTGAGAATGTGCGAAATCATGGAAATTTTGACCACCAAACATACTATCGCCATACTGATCATACTGACGACGTTTTTGTTCATCACTCAAAATTTCATATGCAGCGTTAATCTCTTTGAATTTTTCTTCCGCTCCTGCATCTTTATTGATGTCTGGGTGGTATTTACGTGCTAATCTTCGGTACGCTTTTTTTATTTCATCTGCACTGGCATCTGAGGAGACATCCAATGTTTCATATAAACTTTTACTCATGGGTATTAACCTTATTGTGGACGGTCTTCTGTCCATTAATATTTATAGTGATTATAACATAAAAGTTTAGTCTAGGTCAATCAACTTGTATGATTGATTCCTCAATATTTACTATATATTTACCTCTGTTATCTATAATTTCGTTTATAGAAACTATCAAGGAGTTTAACAATGAAAAAGATGATTTTTTTATCCCTTATCGCATCCATTTCACTGTATGCGGCTACTATTGAGATCGCCCAAATGCCCAAAGACTCACAACGTCAAGATGCTACATCTCAAAATGTGATTCTCTCTTATCATAATGCTATTAAAGATGCTAAAAAAAGTGTTGTTAACATTGCAACGACTAAAAAAAGTAAACAAAATGACCAACTCAATGAGCTTATGCAAAATCCGTTCTTTAAAGAATTTTTTGGCAACCGTTTACCTGAGCTCAAACAACAAGAACGCAAATCTCATTCACTAGGATCTGGCGTTATCATCTCTGCAAATGGTTATATTGTAACTAACAACCACGTTGTCGAAGGTGCTGATGAAATCGTCATCACATTACCTGATGATGAAAAAGAGTATAAAGCAAAAATCATTGGAGAAGACCCTAAAACAGACCTTGCCGTTGTAAAGATAGAAGCAAAAGATCTGCAAGTAGCAAAATTTGGTGACTCGTCCAATCTACTTGAAGGTGACGTTGTTTTTGCCATCGGTAACCCTTTTGGTGTAGGTGAAACGATTACACAAGGTATTATTTCAGCACTCAATAAAAACAATGTTGGACTAAACCAATACGAAAACTTCATTCAAACCGATGCTTCCATCAACCCTGGCAACTCAGGTGGTGCACTTGTCGACAGTCGTGGTGCTTTGATTGGTATTAACAGTGCTATTCTTTCAAAAGGTGGTGGCAATAACGGTGTTGGTTTTGCTATACCTTCTAACATGGTACAAAAAATTGCTACCTCGTTAGTTGAGACAGGCAAAATTGAGAGAGGTTTTATGGGCGTTTCCATCGCCGACTTGACCAATGATCTTAAAGAGTTGTACGAAAATAAGCAAGGTGCACTTATTTTGATGATAGAGAAAAACTCACCTGCTGAAAAAGGCGGATTACAAGTCTCAGACCTCATTCTTGAGGTAGATGGAGTAAAAATCAAAAACTCTAATGAGCTTAAAAACACCGTCGCAAGCATAGCGCCAGATAAAACCATTACGATCACCTACGAGCGCGATAAAAAAGTAAAAACCACCAAAGTCAAACTGGCTAAGATGGATGCAGAACAAGTTGTTGCGAGTGATGGAAAAAGCACAAGCCCTATTGAAGGACTAAGCCTTTTAGATATCAATGATAAAACAAGAATGCAATATCAAATTCCAAAAGAGATTGAAGGTGTACTTGTTTTAGAAGTGAAAGATGAATCAAAAGCTGAAAAAATAGGTTTTAGAGAAGGTGATATTATTATTCAAGTAGAGCAAACACGTATCGCATCTCTTAAAGATTTGAATACTGCTTTAAAAGAGTATAAAAACAGTAAAAAACGCGTTATTATCAATCGTCAAAACTATCGCGCTATCCTTGTTATGCCTTAACCTTTAGGAGGCAAATGCCTCCTAAATAGGCTATAATATCCTTTATCTGAAAGGAGTGTGAATGACGAATGTTTTGATGATTGAAGATGATTTAGAACTTGCTGAAATTTTAACGGAATATTTAGAGCAATTTGATATAACCATTACCATTGCAGACGACCCTTATTTAGGGCTTTCAACACTTGATACCAAAAAGTTTGACCTTGTGATTTTAGACCTTACGCTTCCAGGACTTGATGGGCTTGAAGTATGTAAAGAGATTCGCAAACGTCATACCATTCCTATCATCATCTCATCAGCACGCACCGACATTACAGATAAAGTCACAGCGCTTGAAAATGGCGCAGATGACTACCTTCCTAAGCCTTACAACCCAAGAGAACTTCAAGCGCGTATTATGAGTTTATTGCGTCGTCAAAAAGGCGTTGTCCCAACAGAACAAAGTGTTCAAAAAACAAAAGATCTGATTTTAAATGAAGACCAGATGATTATTTTATTGCATGGCAAAGAGCTTCATCTTACTGCAGCAGAATATGGAATTTTAGGCTATTTGATGAAAAAAGAAGGCGGCGTTGTATCTAGGGAAGAGCTTATTTACAACATTGAAGCTATTAGTGAAGAAACGACTAATAAAAGCATCGATGTTATTATTGGCAGAATTCGACAAAAACTCGGTGAAAACCCTAAAGAGCCAACATACATTCATGCTGTTCGTGGTGTAGGATATAAGTTTTTACAATGACAAAATCTTCCATTTTTTACAGTATTACCTTCATCTTTGCCATCAGTATCGTTAGTATTTTTTTGGCCCTCCTCTTTTTATTGGAATATGATAAACAAACCTATACGGAAAAACTCAATACTAAATATTCTATTATTGCTCGAGCAACACTGTTTCATTTAAATAACTTTATTACCAATGATGAACTCAAGCGTCAGGTACAAGGGTATCAGATGCGCGAAATCATGGATAAAGAGACAAAAGATAAAATCATTAAAAATGCACAAATTATCCAAAAAATTGCTGATCGTATCGGAACCAGTGCAATTTTACGTTATGACAATGACCACTATTTACACATCGAAACTAAATACTCCTCTCTTCTTCTAAAAGATGAAGATTTTCAACCTTACCGATATGATCTCATTAAAATGATTTTCGGGGTTGTATTTGCCATTATTATTATCGCCTATATTCTAACGATTCGTAAACTCAAACCACTTCGTAAGCTCAAACGACAAATGGATCGTTTTGCAAAAGGGGATCTTGATATTAACTGTAAGACTGATGGGGAAGATGAAATCTCACAAGTCGCGAACTCATTTCATAATGCGGTTGAGCAAATCAACAAACTCAATCACTCCAGACAGCTCTTTTTACGTAACATTATGCATGAACTTAAAACACCTATCACCAAAGGACGTATAAGTGCTGAAATGCTTGAAAATGGTAAACAGCGTGATCGTCTGATTGGGACATTTGAGAAACTTGAACTTTTAATTAATGAGTTTGCTTCTATTGAGCAAATTACATCAGGCGAAGGGCTCAAAAACGTCAAACCGTATCGCTTGGTCGATATGCTCGATGAAGCAATTGATCTAGCAATGATTTCACCTTCTCAAATTGAGATCGAACTGGATGATGAGATTATTTTACATGTCGATTTTAGACTCTTTACCACAGCCATGAAAAATGTCATTGACAATGGTATTAAATATTCCATTGATCAGACCATCAAGATTGTAGCAACAAAAGAGAAGATATCGTTTATCAGCCAAGGAAAACCGCTTAAGTACGAACTTGAGCACTATTTGGAGCCTTTTGTACAAGAGAAAAATTCGCACCAAAGTTTTGGACTAGGACTCTATATCGTGCATCATATTGTTAAAGCACATCATATTAGTTTTACCTATGAACACAAAGACGGATATAATTATTTTAATTTTGAAAAAATTGAGTCGTTAGCATAGATTTTAGAGTACAATTAGAAGAAATAGGTACACAAAGGAGTCTCCATGTCAGGTATTGCTTTTTCAAAAATCAATCTTGCCAATCTGATTGATCACCATATTGCTCTTTTAGAGCGTTTTGGTATTAAAGACGAAGTTCCTTTTTCTCTTATCTTTTTTTCATTAGAAGATAGAGAAGAGATGGATAGTTTGGAGATGTTCCAACGCATTCTTCGAAGAACAGATGCTATTTTTAATCACAGCAATCACTATGTTGTTATGCTTACAGGTACAGATTGGAATGGTGCAACAGAAGTACTCTCTGGAATTCAGAATTTTTTAGATCAAGAACCATTTGATAACGTCGTTACTTACCCAGATGATGGAACTGATTCAAAAACACTTTTACATAAACTACGTGAACTCGTCGAAGAAAACTGCAATATCACTACTGATTTATTGAAGTAGGCTTATAAAAGCCTACTTTCTACTCATTTCGTAATGTATCTAAAACGTTAATTTGCGTTGCCTTATAGGCAGGATAGTATGAAGAAAGCGCTACAATGACACTTGTTCCTAAAACAATAAGAACAAAATCAAGCATAGAAAGATCAAGTGGTAACCTTGCGGTACCATAAACATCTGCAGGCAATGAGATAATATCAAAAGAGCCTAAAACAAAAAGTGCCAATGAACCTAAGATAATCCCAAAGAGCATTCCTCCTCCGCCAATAACTAAGCCAAGATAGAAGAACGTATTTTTAATCTCTTGTTTATACGCACCTAAAGAGAGTAACAGAGCAATTTCTTTACGTCTATTCATTACTGTCATTAAAAGTGAGCTAATAATATTGAGTGATGCGATTAAAATGATGAGCATTAATACAATGAAAAGTGCACGTTTTTCAAGTGCTAGCGCAGCAAAGAAATTCCCATTCATTTGCCACCAACCAACAATGCCCAAATCATCAGGAAGTGCTTTTCGAATTTTTTCGATATCCGCAAAAGGATCATCAGAGTAGATATGAATACCATCAAAATGACCTTCGTCATATTGCATGACTTGTGCTAAAGAATCAAGTGTGGTGTACATATAGGCTTTGTCATAGGCATTCAATCCAGAACGAAATGAACCTTGATAATTAAAGCGTTTCATTTTTGGGATAAGACTCATACCGCCAGGATCATTTTTTGTGAAAATAAGTGTTGCTTTTTCATCCGATGAAAACTGATGGTTTTTAGCGATTTCACTACCTGTAATCAGGTCATATTTATCAAGAGTTTTACCCTTGATTGCTTCTGCAATAATGGAATTAATCTTTGCCTCTTGTTCAAAATTAACACCAAATAACATGCCGCCTTCCAAACGATTGCCCTTTTTGATAATCACTTGGGTTGAAATATAAGGGCTAAATTGGAGTTTTGGAAACTGCTCTTTTAATGCATTCAGTTGTGTCTGATTGACAGGGGAAAAACTACGAGAATAAATTGAGAGAGGATAATTCATGGTAAAGAGTTTTTTTTCAAACTCTTTATCAAATCCATTCATAATTGCCATAGCGACCATAAGTACGGTTAAGCCAATAGCAACGCCAAAAAAGGCTAAAAGAGAGATAACCGTAATAAAGGGTTGAGACTTGTCAAATCGTAAATACTTTTTGACAAGATAGATACTAAGATTCTTTTGCACTCAAAACCCTTACGCTAAAAGCCCTTTTTTAGGACCACTCTTGCCACAGCACTGCTTGTATTTTTTGCCGCTTCCACATGGACATGGCTCGTTTCGTGCTGTTTTTTTATCTTTATCATCTTCATCTTCGTCATTGTATGGACTTTGATGTTGTAGTGTTGCATTGGCATTTGCTGCTTCCATTCTACGAATCATCTCTTCCATAGCACGTCTTTCTTCTTCTTCTTTATTATCACGCAATTGAACAATATGAAGTGTTCTAAAACTTTCAAACTTGATCTGTTCTACGAGTTCAATAAAGAGGTTATAACTCTCTTTTTTATATTCAGTCAATGGATCTTTTTGGTTATAGCCACGAAGACCAATACCTGTTTTTAAAATATCCATCTGATACAAATGTGCTCTCCATGCATTGTCAAGTACCTGGAGATATAAAATACGTTCAATTTCTTTACGTTGTGTTTCATCAACAACAGACATTTTTGCATCAAAATTTTTATCGAGAGTATCAACAATCAATGCACGTAAATCTTCAAATTCTAGGCCTTGTAGGGCATCAATCTCAAATGTTTCATTCAAGTCATCTTGAAGAATAGAAATGAGACGTTCGATGTTGTATTCACTTTGAGCAATTCCCTCATAAATTTCCGCTTTAAAGAGCAAATTTGTTACAAATTCAAAACGAATTTCTTTAATTTTGCTGTCAATATCAAAATTTGGATTTAACAATTCATTTCTAAAATTGTAAATTGTTTTACGTTGTTTGTTAGCAACATCATCATACTCTAAAAGGTGTTTACGAGATTCAAAGTGCAATGCTTCAACTTTTTTCTGAGCATTTTCAACAGCACGTGTAACCATTTTTGACTCAATGTGCTCACCTTCTTCAATTCCTAAACGATCCATAATCGATTTAATACGATCACTTCCAAAAATACGTAATAAGTTATCTTCTAGGCTTAAATAAAAACGGCTTTTACCCACGTCACCTTGACGTCCTGAACGTCCACGAAGCTGGTTATCGATACGGCGGCTCTCATGACGCTCTGTACCAATAATATACAGACCACCCAGTGCTTTAATTTCATCCGTAAGCTTAATATCTACACCACGGCCTGCCATATTTGTTGCAATGGTTACAGCACCTTTAACACCTGCATCTTTAATGATTTGAGCTTCTTTTTCATGGTTCTTAGCATTCAAAACAGAGTGTGGCACTTTCTCTTTTTTGAGAAGTGCGTGTAAAAGTTCACTTTTTTCAATAGAGGCAGTACCAACAAGAACAGGTTGTCCTTTTTCATGGCATGCTTTAATGTCTTTAATAACCGCTTCAAATTTCTCTCGTTCTGTTTTATAAATGAGATCGTTCATATCTTCTCTACGCATTGGAACATTCGTAGGAATAGAGATAACTTCTAGGTTATAGATTTGTGCAAATTCTGTTGCTTCAGTTTGAGCAGTACCTGTCATACCTGCTAACTTTTTATAAAGTCTAAAATAATTTTGGAACGTAATGTCCGCAAGTGTTTGAGACTCTTCTTTAATCATAACGCCTTCTTTAGCTTCAAGCGCTTGATGTAAGCCTTCGCTAAAACGTCTACCTTCACTTAAACGACCCGTAAACTCATCGACAATAACAATTTCGCCTTCTCTTACAACATAATCAACATCAGCTGTAAAGAGATAACGTGCTTTAAGGGCTTGATCAAGGTGGTGTGAAAGAACAGCATTTTCGAGGCTATAAAGGTTGTCTACACCAAAGAGTTTTTCAGCATTGCTGATACCCTCTTCTGTCATTAAAACGGTACGATTTTTTTCATCAACGGTAAAATCAACCTCTTTTGTTAATTGTTTTGCTACACCATCTGCAATTTTATATCCATCAAGTGTACGATTTGCTGGTCCTGAAATAATAAGAGGTGTTCTTGCTTCATCAATTAAGATAGAATCCACTTCATCGACAATAACGAAGTTATGTTGACGTTGAACTTTTTCATCTAAAGAATAACGCATGTTATCGCGTAAATAGTCAAATCCAAATTCATTGTTTGTACCATAAGTGATATCTGCATCATACTGTTCTTTACGTTTAGCATCATTTTCCAGATCATTGGTTACAACACCAACGCTGAGTCCTAAAAAGTTATAAATACGAGACATATCGGCGGCATCTCTTTTCGCAAGATAATCGTTGACCGTTACAACATGTACACCCTCACCTGTCATCGCATTTAAAACAACAGGAAGTGTTGCGACAAGTGTTTTACCCTCACCTGTTTTCATCTCAGCGATATCTCCACCATGAAGTACTAAACCACCAATCATTTGTACATCAAAATGACGCATACCTGTTGTTCGTTTACTTGCTTCTCGTGTTAGAGCAAAGATATCATTTAAAATATCATCTAATTTTACGCGACCGGCTTGTACATCTGCTTTAAATGCATTAAATGCTTCTTTTAAGGCTTCATCACTCATCTTTTCATATGTTGGCTCTAAGGCATTGATCTTTTTTACACGCCCCTGCAGTTCTTTGACAACGCGATCGTTTTTAGTGCCAAAAATTTTACGAATAATATTACTCAACATCATGTGATTCCACCTCGATTTTCTTTACTTTTATACGTTTGCTTTTTCTTAAAGCTTGGGATTTTATCATACTTTTACTATCTATTTGATAAAACTCCATATCTTATTATCTTAACAAGGAGTTTTTATGCGATTTTTATGGATATTTGCTTGTTTAACGACGCTCCTTTTTGCCAAAATCGAACATTTCAAGACTATTCAAAGCGATTTTACACAAAAAGTAACCAACGATCAAAATAAAACTATTATCTATCAAGGTACTTTCTTTGCTACAAATGACAAAAAAGCACTCTGGATTTACGAAAAACCCGTAGCAAAGAAAATCTATTTTAACAACACACGTGTTTTAATCATTGAACCTGAATTAGAACAAGTCATTATTACAACACTTGAAAATACGCCAAATATTGCGCAATTACTCCAAGAGGCAAAAGAAGTTTCTCCTCATAAATATATTACAAAATATCAAGAGACAACCTATACTATTTTTACGCAGAAAGAGAGCATTGAAAAGGTTGTTTACCGTGATAAACTGGATAACGCTGTCGAAATCCTTTTTTCTAATCAAACAACCAATCTTTTCTTAGATGACGAGCTGTTTAAAGCAGAAATCCCAAGAGGATACGACATCGTCCGTGAGTAATCTCTTAAAGCGATGTTGGGGGTGTCGGTTTTCCAAAGAAATAGCCTTGGAAATTCTGACATCCCATCGCTTTAAGTCTTTCAAATTGTTCTTCTGTCTCTACACCTTCAGCAATCACTTCCATATTAAAATTCTTGCCAATTGAAATAATTGTCTCAACAATCAGTGCATCACTACGATTTAACATAAAGTCACGTACAAACGACTGATCGATTTTAAGTTCATCTACGTTAAGACATTTTAAGTATTGCAAACTTGAATATCCTGTTCCAAAATCATCGACAGAAAGGGATACACCCAATGCTTTAAGTTCTCTAATTTTTTCTAATGCTTTCGTACTATCCCCAATTAAAAGGCTTTCAGTAAGTTCTAGACGAATTAGTGCAGGATGAATGGCTGTTTCTTCAAGTGTGCTACGTATACTATACACAAAATCTTCGCGCTCAAACTGTTTGGTACTCACATTGATGGAGACTCTCCATTGCGATTTTAGGGCATCATTTTCCCAAAGTTTCACTTGCATCATCGCCTCTTTTAAGACCCATTGACCAAGGGGGACAATAAGCCCTGACTCTTCACACAAAGGAATGAACTGCATAGGCG
>Ga0209016_1000292_pt1 | contig 64692 bp, 56 predicted proteins | sample EPASupsiteSAE305_FD_187265 | JGI IMG/M metagenome (GOLD analysis project Ga0209016, IMG submission 187265) | Bioremediated contaminated groundwater microbial communities from EPA Superfund site, New Mexico - SAE3-05 (SPAdes) (version 2) | ecosystem: Environmental > Aquatic > Deep subsurface >... | reverse complement strand
TGGGTTTCGGCGTTGCTCACCCCCTGCCGGGCCACGGTATCAACGGTCTGGCCGATGGTACGAAGTTCTTCGGCTGCCCGGCGGATGCTGGCCATCATGCCGGCCAGCCGCTCCAGCATCTCGTTGAAGTTGCTGTTGAGCATGCCGACCTCGTCGGCCGACAGATCAAGACCCCGCACCGTCAGGTCCCCCTCGGCGGCCTGATCCATCACACCGGCCAGCCGTTTCACCCGGATCGGCAGCTTACGGGTGGCCAGGATGATAAAGACCCCCAGAAAGAAGAGCAGATTGAGCAGATGCAAAAAACGGAGCCCATCTTCCGGCACCTGCTTGAGGCCAAAGGCGGCAACCGAGATAACCATGCCGGCCACCAGCAGGAAGCGGATCAGCGTGGTACCAAAACCGAGATTTTTAGCCATAGAGCAACCATCCAAAACGGGAAATGTCAGATTTAACGCTTCTTATACCGTAAAACCGTTGCAAAACAAACGGCTAATCATGCCCGCAGCTACAGGGCAACCATCCCGGGCCAGGCTTGCTTTTTGACCTGCCAGCCCCTATACTGCCGCGATCCTACTTGAGAGAGGGCGGCAACGTTATGATCGAGATCAATTTTGACAAGATGGGCGGCCTGATCCCGGCCATCATCCAGGATTACGAAAACGGCGAGGTGCTGATGGTGGCCTTCATGGACAAGAAGACCCTCGACCTGACCCTGAAAGACGGCAAGACCTGGTTCTTCAGCCGCACGCGCAACAAGTACTGGATGAAGGGCGAGGAGTCGGGCAACACCCAGGAGGTGATCGAAGTTTTGACCGACTGCGACGCCGACAGCGTGGTGATCAAGGTCAAACAGAACGGCCCGGCTGCCTGCCACACCGGTAACCGCAGCTGCTTCTACGTCAAATGGGAAAACGGCCAGTGGGTGGAGCACTCCAATCCCCTGTTTGACCCTGCGGAGGTCTATAAAAAATGAGCACTGTCCTGCGCTTCGGCATCCCCAAAGGCAGCCTGGAAGAGGCCACCGTCGATCTGTTCAAACAGGCTGGCTGGCAGATCGGCATCTCGTCGCGCAGCTACTTCCCCACCATCGACGACGGCGAGATGAAATGCCACCTGATCCGTCCCCAGGAGATGGGCAAATACGTGGAGCGTGGCACCATCGACGTGGGGATCGCCGGCCGTGACTGGATTCGTGAAAACGACTCCGACGTGGTTGAGGTCTGCGAGATGGTCTACTCCAAAGTATCGCGACGGCCGGTGCGCTGGGTGCTGGTGGTGGCCCAGGACTCCAAGGTGCAAAAGCCGGAAGACCTGCAGGGGGCCACCATTTCCACCGAGCTGGTGGCCTTCACCAAACGCTACTTTGCCGAACGCAACATCGATGTCACGGTCGAATTTTCCTGGGGGGCCACCGAGGCCAAGGTGGTGGATGGCCTGTGCGAGGCGATTGTAGAGGTGACCGAGACCGGCTCCACCATCCGGGCCAACAACCTGCGGATCGTCTGCGACCTGATGGAATCGGTGCCGGTGATGGTGGCCAACAAGGCCGCCTGGAACGACCCCTGGAAACGGACCAAGATCGAACAGATCGCCACCCTGCTTAACTCGACCCTGCGGGCCGAAGGGATGGTGGGCCTCAAGATGAACGCGCCAGGCAGCCAGATCGAGGCGATCACTGGCATACTACCCAGCCAGAAGGCGCCCACGGTCTCCCACCTCTACAAATCCGACTGGGTCTCCATCGAGAGCGTGCTGCCGGAAAAAGAGGTGCGCCGGATCGTGCCGGAACTGCTCCGACTGGGTGCCGAAGGGATCATCGAGTATCCGCTCAGCAAGATTATCTGACAAAGGGACCACTATGCCTGCCTGCGACCGTACCGGCGACAACTGTAAATGTACCTACCCCGGCTGCCCCCGCCGTGGCAACTGCTGCCAGTGTGTGGCCTACCACCGCGAGCGGGGCGAGGCCACGGCCTGCTTCTTTAGCGCCGAAGGGGAACGCAGCTACGACCGATCGCTGCAGCACCTGATGCGTGACCGTGGCATAGGGCGCTAGGCGATGCTCACCTACACCATCACCCCTGACGACCACTGCCGCCGACTGGAGAGCTTTCTGCAACGGCTCCTGCCAGCGGCCCAGCAGGCCTACTGCCGCAAGCTGATCAAAGCCAGCGCCTGCCGCCTGAATAATCAAGCAAGCACCCCGGATACCCTGCTGCGGGCCGGCGACCTGTTGACCCTCAAGGAAAGCAGCACCGTCACCGGACTGCTGCGGGGTATGCTGCCACCCATCGATCTGCTCTGGCAGGACGACCGTCTGCTGGTGCTCAACAAGCCGGCCGGCCTGGCCATGCACCCGGCGGCCGAGGTGACTGAGAATCTGGTGGACCTGGCTTCGGGCTGGTTAGAGAAACGAAGCAACCACCCGAGCCGGACCTATCCGGTCAACCGTCTGGACCGCGGCACCTCAGGCGTGGTGCTGCTGGCCACCAGCTCCAGCAATGCCGGTATGCTGGGCCGGCAGGTCAAGCAAGAAGGGCTGGACAAGTGCTACCTGACCGTGGTTGAAGGCAGGCTGGAGGGCTCAGGGGAGATCGATGCCGCCCTGGACGGCAAGGAGTCTTTAAGCCGTTACCAGTGCCTGGCAACCGGGTCGAACAACAGCTTGCTGCTGGTGGAGCCGGTCAGTGGCCGCACCCACCAGATTCGCCGCCACCTGTCGCTGGTGGGCCATCCGGTGCTGGGCGACATGCGCTACCACGCCGTGCCCCTGTCGTCGCTGCCGGGAATCGCCCTGCATTCCTTCCGCACCATACTGCAACACCCCACCGAGCAGCACCAGCTAACCATCTGCGCCCCGCTGCCCGCTGCCTTGCGCGCTCTGGCCGTTGAACGCTGCGGACTGGACGAGACGTCATTGCTGCAGCTGCTGGTCGAACTCTCGCGGCGCTGATCCTGCCGCTGGCAATCCCCCGCAAGCCTGTTATACTTCCTCTAGCTTTATCCCCACGGAGGTATACCATGCAGATCATACCCATCCTGCTGTTGCTGGCTCTGGCAACGCCGTCCCTGTCGCTCGGGGCAGCGCCCCAACGTATCGCGCTTACCCCCCGCATCACCGCTGTCACGGTCTATCAGGACCGGGCCCAGACCATGCGCAGCGCCACCGTCAATCTCAAAACCGGCACCCAGATCGTGGCCCTGGAAGGACTGCCGGTGCTGCTGCAGGACGATTCAATCCGGGTGGAGGGCAGCGGCACTGCGCGGACCACTATTGCCGGCGTCGAGATCAAGCGCAGGTTCCTGGAACAGACCGCTGAAAAGCGGGCCAAGGAGCTGGAGGAGGAGATCCGCGGCCTGGAGCGCAAGGTGGGCGGTCTGGATGCGAAAAAGACCGGTTTAAGCGCCCAGAAGGCCTTTCTGGAGTCGATCCGGGTGGCCTGGAGCGACCGGCTCTCCAAGGAATTGGCCATCGGCAGGCCCACCTCGGCCGAGCTTTTGGATGCGGCCGGTTTTGTGGCCTCGGGCATCGCCAAGGTTGAGGAACAGTCGCTGGACATTGAAGACGACAAGCTGCAGCTGAAGAAGAAGATCGACGCCCTGCGGCGTGAGCTGCGCGAGGCCAGCGGCTCGCTGCGCAAAGAGGTGAAGACGGCGGAAGTAACCCTGGAGGTAACCCGCGAGGGCAGCTTCACCCTCAACCTGTCCGGCGTGGTTAGCCGGGCCAGCTGGACGCCGGCCTACGACGTCCGCCTGATGTCCGATGGAGGCAACGCCCAACTGACCTACCGGGCCCAGGTGCGCCAGCAAACCGGCGAAGACTGGAGCAATGTCGCGCTGACCCTTTCCACCGCTCGTCCGGCTAGCGGCGGTGCTCCGCCAGAGCTACAGCCGTGGCGGGTCGCCTTCTGGCGTCCCCAGCCCCCGGCCGCGGCTCCCCGTTTTTATGAAAGCCGAGCCAAATCGGCCTATATGGAGCTGGACAACAAGGCGCTGACCATGGCGGCCCCGGAAGAAGAAACCGAAGAAGCACCGGCCGCTGTCCAGACCGCTCAGCTTGACAGCGAGGCCACCTCGGTCAGCTTCGTGATCCCCAAGCCGGTGGATGTTGCCAGCGACGGCAGCCTGCAGAGCAGTGTGATTTCAATCAGCACACTGCCGGTCAGCACTCACTACCTGGCAGTGCCCAAATTGAGCCCGACGGTCTACCTGTCGGCCGAGCTGGTCAACCAGGCCGGCTATCCGCTGTTGCCTGGTCCGATCAGGATCTTCACCGGCAACACCTTTACCGGCAGCGCCACCCTGAAGAAGGTGGCCGCAGGCGAGACGTTCACTCTGCCCTTTGGCAGCGATGATCAGCTGACGGTTAAGCGGGAGGAACTGAAACAGCACAAGGAGGCTGGCTTGTTCGGCAAGAACCGGATGGGCTACCGCTACCGGCTTGAGGCGACCAACTTCCGCAAGCAGCCCCAGACCCTCACCATCAAAGACCAGCTGCCCCTGGCCGGCGACAGCGAGGTCACGGTCGGTCTGACGGATGTTACGCTGCAGCCCAGCGAGAAGAAGGATGACGGCACGCTGCTCTGGAAACTGCAGCTGGCGGCAGGCGAGAAAAAGGAGTTCAGCTACGAGATCGTGGTGGAATATCCCAAGGACCGGGAGATAACCGGCCTCTAAGATCGAGCCCACGCTCGACCCAAAAAACGGGACGGTCATCACGACCGTCCCGTTGCTGTTTCAGGGCAGCATCTCTGCCAGCTGGCTGATTGGTATCCGTTCCGGCAGCCGGATGCCGAACTCCCGCAGGTAGAGGGCGTTGACCGCCGCCAGCAGGGTGTTCAAACGCTCCAGGTCCAGTATCGCCTCGCCAGGCAGATGATCGATCCCCTGACAGTTCCTGGGACAGACGTCGATCCGCCGTTGTTCACCCTCCACCAGCAGGATCGGCAGACCGTGGGTACGGCAGATGATCGGCCGCGCTTCGTACAACAGGCAGCGGTCACCGGCCAACAGGGGGCAACGCTGATTCCCCTCCGACCAACCAGCCAGATGCCGCTTGAGCTGCTGCAACTCATCTGGCGCCAGACGGTCGGCCGCCGCAATCATGGCCACTGCCTCCACCGGAAAGACCGAGATGGCCAGACAGCAAGAGGAACAGCCGGCATGGCAGGTGATGGCCTCTCCTAACCGATCCTCAATCCCCCGGCAGAGGTCGTCCACCTTGGCCAACAGACTGCGGTAGTTTGCCAGCGGATCAGCCATCGGCTACTGGATCTTTACGACAATCTTGCCGAAATGCTTGTCCTCCTCCATCATCCGATGGGCCTCCACCACCTGATCAATGGTGAACACTTTTTCAATGATCGGCACGATAGTGCGGTCGGCAAACTTGGGCAGGGCGGTCTTGGTGAACTCAGCCACGATGGCGGCCTTGTCCTTGACCGGCCGCGAACGGAGCACGGAACCTATGATCTGCTGGCGCTTGACCATCATCAGGGCCAGGTTCAGCTCGGCCTTGATGCCACTGATGATGCCGATGATCACTAGTCGACCGGCATAGGCCAGCGAGTTCATGTTGGGGGCCAGGTACTTGGCGCCAACATGGTCCAGGATCACGTCGGCCCCCTTCTTGTTGGTAAACTCCTTGACCGCCTCGGAGAAATCGGGGGTGGTGGTAAAATCAACCACCAGATCAACCCCCATTCCCTTAACCCGTTCGATCTTGCTGGGGTGGGCAGTGACGATGATCTTGGTGCCGGGCACCAGCGCCTTGCAGAGCTGCACGCCGGCCATATTAACCCCGCCGCCGCCGCCATGGATGATGGTGGTATTGTTGTCCTTGAGGCCGCCGATCATGAACAGGTTGGAGAAGGCGGTGATGTAGGATTCACAGACGCAGGCCGCCTCTTCAAAGCTCATGTTTTCGGGGATTGGCATCAGGTGGCTGGCGTAGGCCACGGCGTACTCGGCATAGGCTCCGCCCCCCACCAGCGACATCACCCGATCGCCCACCTTCCAGCCGGAAACGCCTGCCCCCAGGGCCTCGATGGTACCGGCCACTTCCAGGCCCAGAATCTCGGAATCCCCCGGAGGCGGCGGATATTTGCCTTCACGCTGCACCAGATCGGGACGGTTGACCGTGGTGGCATGCACCTTGACCAGCACCTGCCCTTCGCCGGGAACCGGTGTTTCCACCTGGCCCACCTTAAGTACCTCTACCCCGCCGAAACCATCCATCAAGACTGCTTTCATAGCCGTATCCCTCCAAACAAAATGTTGTTTTGAAATTGCAGGGTGTCAATCTACCTGCTCATGCTGCGTTTGTAAACAGTTAAATAGCCGCCTGTGCCCTTGATTTTATGGCTGTTTTCTGCCATAACCGCCGCATTAAAAGGGGTTTAAGCCATGAAGATTCTCGTAACCAACGACGACGGTATCGCCGCACCGGGCATCAAGGCACTGGCTGAGGCGCTGCAGGCACTGGGCGATGTGACCGTAGTGGCGCCGGACCGGGAGCGCAGCGCTGCCGGCCACTCGCTGACGCTACACTCACCGCTGCGGGTTTTTGAACTGCGTCCCGGCTGGTTTGCCGTGGACGGCACCCCCACCGACTGCGTCAACATGGGCATCCACAGCCTGCTGGACAACCCGCCCGACCTGGTGGTATCCGGTATCAACCACGGCGGCAACCTGGGGGATGACATCACCTACTCCGGCACTGTGGCCGCCGCCATGGAGGCCAACCTGATGGGTATCCCGGCCATTGCGGTCTCGCTGGCCACCTACGGGCCCAGCGATCATTTCCCCGACGCAGCCCGTGTCGCACTGCAGATTGCCACAGAACTGGCCCACAAGCGACTGCCGGACGACACCTTCCTCAACGTCAACGTCCCCAACCTGCCCTTCGACCAGATCAAACCGGTGCGAATCACCCGCCAGGGCAAACGTTCCTTTGTGGGCAAGATCATCGACAAGGTCGATCCGCGCGGTCGCAAATACTTCTGGATCGGCAGCGAAGAGCCCAGCTTCCTCGACGACGAGGGCACCGATTTTCACGCCGTGGGACTGGGCCATATCTCGGTTACCCCACTGCATCTCGATCTGACCAACTACCGCAGCATGCAGGCCCTGCAGGCATGGCAGTTCGGGGCCCCATGACACTGGACAACGGCCAGCTGCTCTGCTACCGTATGCCCCCTGAATCCGGGCCTTGGGAGGGGCATTGAAACGATTTGAGATAGCCCGTAAACGGATGGTGCAGGAACAGATTATCGCTCGCGGTATCAGCTCACCGCGGGTGATTGAGACCCTGCTCAAGATCCCGCGCCACCTGTTCGTCCAGGAGGCCATGGCCGATCAGGCCTATAACGACGGCGCACTGCCGATCGGCGAGAAACAGACCATCTCCCAGCCCTTTATGGTAGCCCTGATGACCGAGCTGCTGGAGCTAAAACCCCAGGACCATGTACTGGAGATCGGCACCGGCTCCGGCTACCAGACCGCTGTGCTGGCCTCACTCTGCCGCCGGGTCTGGACTATTGAACGTATCCGGTCGTTGGCCATGCAGGCCCGCAAGGTGCTGGATACGTTGCACCTGCTCAACGTCAATATCAAGGTGGGCGATGGCACCCTGGGCTGGCCTGAAGAGGCCCCTTTCGACGCCATCCTGGTGACCGCCGGCGCACCGGCCGTACCGGAGGCCCTGGCCGAGCAACTGGCCCCTGGCGGCCGCCTGGTAATCCCGGTGGGCAACGAGGCCAACCAGACCATCCTGCGGATACGCAAGGAAGCCGACGGCAGCCTGACCAGAGAAACCGGCATCGGCTGCCGCTTTGTGCCGCTGATTGGCCAGCAGGGCTGGCAAACCGCCGCCTAAGGAGAAACGCATGAGCCGCTCTGCAAGCTACGACGAACCGGAACTGCTGGAGCCCGCCCTTGACGAGCCGGAGCCGCCCCTCGACTTTGCCGCCGAGGCCGAGGCCGAGGCTGACGCTGATGAGGAAGACGCCAGCGCTGAAGATCTGCCACTGGCCGTAGAAGAACACCTTGATGACGCCATCAAGATCTACCTGCGTGACATCCAGAAGACGCCGCTCTTGACCCCTGAGGGCGAGAAGGAGCTGGCCCGCAAGGTGGAACAGGGTGATCGCGCCGCCCGCAACAAGATGATCGAATCCAACCTGCGGCTGGTGGTCAAGATCGCTAAACGCTACGTCAACCGCGGCCTGCCCTTTCTGGACCTGATCGAAGAAGGCAACCTGGGGCTGATGAAAGCGGTGGAGCGTTTCTCCCTGGCCAAGGAGTGCCGCTTTTCCACCTACGCCACCTGGTGGATCCGCCAGTCCATCGAACGAGCCCTGGTCAACCAGTCCCGCACCATTCGCCTGCCGGTGCATGTCTCCGACGACATTAACCGGATGCTGCGCATCTCGCGACAGCTCACGCAGCAGCTGCACCGCGAGCCCTCGGTGCAGGAAGTGGCCGACACCATGAAGACCAAGCCAGCCTACGTGCGGCGCCTGATGGTACTGCTCAAGCGTACCTGCTCCATCGAAACCCCGATCGGCGACGGCAACGACTACTTCCTGATCGACACCATCGAGGACAGCTCGGCAGTCTCGCCGTCTGAACTGCTGGAAAACCTGGCCAAATACGAACTGATCGCCGAACACTTCGAAAAGCTCAGCGAAAATGAGCGGGTCATCCTGGGCTTACGCTTCGGGCTCTACGACCAGGAACCGCAGACCCTGGACACCATCGGTCAGAGCTTCGGTGTCACCCGCGAACGTATCCGCCAGATTGAGGCCAAGTCACTCGAAAAACTGAAGGCCTTCGCGGCCCAGGCCTGATATGACCACGCAAGGAGTCACCATGGACGACCTGAAACATATCATCCGCGACATTCCGGATTTTCCCAAAAAGGGGATCATCTTCAAGGACATCACCACCCTGCTGCAGGATGCCAAATCCTACCAGCGAATGGTGGATCTGCTGGCGCACCGCTACATCGGACAGCATATCGACAAGGTGGTGGGGGTCGAGGCACGGGGCTTCATCATCGGCTCGGTGCTGGCCTACAAACTGGGAGCCGGTGTGGTGCTGGTACGCAAGCCGGGCAAACTGCCCTCGGAAACCTTCAGCAAAACCTACCAGCTGGAATACGGCAGCGACACCCTTGAGATCCACAAAGACGCCATCAAACCTGGGGAAAAGATCCTGATCGCCGACGACCTGCTGGCCACCGGCGGCACCATGGCAGCCGTGGTAGACATGGTTAAGCAACAAGGCGGCGAGATCGTCGAATGCTGCTTCATGACCGAACTCACCTTCCTGGAAGGCCGCAAACGCCTGCCCGAGGGAAAGGTTTACTCCCTGCTGCAGTTTTGATACAACAACCTCAGCGAGACTCCTGAAGTCAACACAACCATGAAGTTTACAACGATGGCAGATTTCAGATGATCACCAGGCAACGAGGAGGAGGCACCGGAGACGTACACAACGTACGGCGAGGATGCCGACGACGTAAGCACTGCCAACAAAGCAACAAATGAAGATTTTTTCGTGCTGGCCAGGCTTGCAGAGGGTTTGAGCGGAGACGTACTTGATGGTACGTCGCACAAGCAAACCCGATGCAAACGAAACCAGCGCGGGAAAAGATCATTTGAGTCCCCGTAGCTCAGCTGGATAGAGCACTTCCCTCCTAAGGAAGGGGTCGGACGTTCGAATCGTCTCGGGGACGCCATTCAAAACAAGCACTTACAGGCATAATCTGTAAGTGCTTGTTCTTTTATTTCGAATTAGTTGTACTTTAGTTGTACTTTTGTCGGCTGCTACCGTCCCCCAAAAACTGCTGACTTTTCCTGAAATGGCTTCGCCATGAACACGCAGCGCCAAGCTCAAAACTCCTGACTTTTACTAACATCCCAGCGCTTATTGTTAAGCTCCGTTAAGGCGTCAAGTTCGATCCTGAAAAAATGGTGACAAATGCTGACATATTAGCTATGGCTATGCTATGAAAAACTGGAGAAAAAAAGAGAATTATCTGGAATTTGTGTGATAGTGCCCCTCGTGTGCATGCCATTTCATGGATAATACTGTTCGGCAACAGTTACAAAACTTACAACAGAATGGGTGGCTAATAGTGCTGTAAATTTTGTAACTGTTGTACCATCGCTACTGCTCAAACAATGCCGGGTTTACATGATAAACCACAGAGGGCATTCCCTTCCCTGACTCAGATCTTACCTTTTCTGGTTCTGATACCATATAGCGCTTCGTCAGTGCAGCAAGCGCCTTTTCCAGTCGTTCAATCTCACGAAACCGGGTCAACTCCTGCTGCGCATCCCTGCGCTTGAAGGTTAGTGCCCTTTTTTTCAAAATCCAGCGGTAAACATGCTTGGCGTCGTTCTGCGAATTACCGCCGTCGATCAGATCAAAGGCCGCCTTAGCATGGACAATCAACAGCTCACACACCTCAAGCGCCCTGCACATGGTCTTCGCATTGATGGTAGTGGTTTCCTCACCCTGTTCGACCACGGCCATAAGCCCTGCAACACGCAATGCCGCACCAGCCAGCTTGCCAGTCCAGTCCTGGATCGGCTCCATATCTCTCCCCTCCCCCATTCTTGATTCGAGAAGCGCAAAGAAATCTTCCCACGCCTGATTAGCATCAGCGTCAAGGGTGAGTGTTCGGGCGCACTGCTTGCCAAGATCATTCAGCAATGGCGGTATATTCAGCAGAGTACGTATCCCCTCCTGGTAGGCGTCCTTAACCGACAGGGGGATCGGTGTCGATCCAGCAGTTCGGGTGCCAATGTTTGAGACTGGCAGACAGAAAAGAAATCGCGCCAGGCAGCCGTTGCCCCGAAAGGATGTTTCAGACAGGCTGCGGATAATATCCGGTTGAATACATAGGCCAAAGGTCAGGGCCGGTTCATCCAGGTAGGCCATGCGTCCTTGGCGGTCAACACGGACGGCGCTTCCGGCGTGGCCCTTGAGAAAAATATCAATGTTGGCCTTGCCGCCGCTGTAGAGCCCGGCCATGATGGAGAAGATCCCCCCTTCATCAGCAAACAGTGCCATCCGCTCCCCCTGTTCCATCATCAGATCCTGCAGCCGTTCCGGTGTCACGTCCGCCGTGAACACACGGGGGGCATACAGTATGTCAGGCAGCTCCTCCTGAAGCCGTGTAGCCTCTTCGATCAAGGCGATACGATCATTTGTGCTATCGGTTTTAGCGGCTTTTGACTGCATCAACTTTATACGATCCTCTAGTATCGAACGGGCTACCGCCACCCTTGACCGCTCCCCTTTGCCAAGATCCGCTTGCTCTTTTTCCCAGACTGAAAGCGGTCCGGTAAAGGCAGTCACTACGGCCGTTTTACGGCTGGCCGGTGGTAACGCCGTGGCAGTCCACAGTGCCAACGGTTCGATATGTTCCGGTGTCCTGGCCACCTGAAAGCGTTTTTGGATACACGCCGCGATGGTAGACAGGGCCATCATCACTGACATGGCTGGGGGCGTTTGTGTGTTGGCAGCTACTGCCCCGGCATAGTCGCCGAGCCAGCCAGGTAACAGTGAGGTCGGTATCTCAGGGGTCTGGACCTCACCGAACAGCACAGGCTGGGGCCAGCCACTATCGAACAACGTGTTGATACTTACACCAGAAGGGTCTGTTGCTGCAGGCCTGGTGGCTGACTCAATCTGGCGACGCACCTCATCAAGGCCTAGTTCGCAATGTACGTCGTTAATATCGCTGCCAGTACTCCCAACCAACAAGGCCGGTGTGACAAGCAGAGCATTGATAGACCTTGCCGCTTCCAGGGCTGCCTGTTCACCGTTGCCGAGGTCAGATAGAATGTAGATCTTGGCCTGGGAATACCTCCGACGTATCTGTTCAGCTACAGCTTTGAGGTTGCCGCATGATAATGCGGCAATCCCGATACTACCCGACATGGCCATTGTGGCTGACAACACGGTGGCTACTCCCTCACCGATGAGGAGCATAAGTGCCGGGTTGTCGGTTTCGGGCAGCTTATTGGTCAACCAGAAACAGCCCTTCTTGGCCCCGTTTGCGAGACCGGCCTTGAGGCCGGTCTCGTCAATCAGTTCAGCGCTGCTAAAGCCCTGGTCACCACATACCGGGATTATCTGGACCATGTTTCCGGTAAAGGGGGTACCCTTGGCCTTCGGGTGGTAGCCGATGAGTCCCACCAGCCTATCTAGTGGGATCTCACGGATGGTGTCCGTGGGCGTTACCTGTTTGCGTTGCCAGTACACAGGGTTGGCAGGCGGCGTTGCCGTCTTCCAGATTTCCACGGCCAATGCTGCGGCCTTCTGCCGGGCTTCTGCAAGCTCCCGCTCTGCTTTTTCTCGTTCATCTTTCGCCCTGCGCCTGCGCTCTTCTACTTCGGCGGGGGTAAGCGACTGATCACTCTTTGCCCAGAATAGGCGGGTCTCGTCGGTGGTGTGGTTCCACACCTGACCACCCTCACCATCAGGAAATAATCGAATCCTACCAGCGCCGTTATTTGACGGCTTGCTGATCACATCCAACTGGTGGAATCTACCGTCACATGGTACCTGCCGAAACGCTACACCGATTTCGTTACAGGCTTTTTCCGCTGCAGATTGAAGGTTGGGGGTCATAGTGTGACCCCCTTGTGCAGGCGCTTTACTTCACGGACATAGGTTGTTAGTGTTTTTTGCCACACCAACAGTTTCTTCACAGGGACAAGCAACTCCCCGGTGATATACCTCTGAATTGTACACAAAATCTCGCCAGTAGCCGGGAAAACAATCTCCACCTCGTCTCCCATACTACGTCCTGGTAACAGAGTGGGAGAGACCCCAGTGAGCGTCATAAGAACAGCTGACAGGTTGACGCTGGTGGTCAATATTTGGTCGTTTGGTTTCATGACCGCCCCTCCTCGGTTTTGCAACGTCTGCCCTTACGGACACCGGGGCAAACTTCAACCGGAACAGCGACTGGCAGGTTGTCAATGCAATCCTGTACCTCATTCGACTTCCAACGTACCGAGTTATCGCCCGTTCGATATGGTTTGGGGAATCTCCCAGCGATCATCCCCCTGTGTAATCCGGCGCTGCTGGTGCCAAGAGCAGCGCAAACCTCTTTTCTCGTCAACATTCGTATCATCATGATCCATCTTCTTTCGGGGTATTTCCTTCCGGCCGGGAAGATGCCAAAAGAAAAGCACAAAAAATGACAGGCCGGAATTGAAAAGGTACAAAAAAACCCCAAAACTCAAAGAGTTAAGGGGGGCATATCGATAAAGGGGGCTTACCCTTACTGTAAGGGGCTTGTCACTTGTTTGGTCATTTCAATCCTTCATTATCCGGCACAAAATAAGGCTTACTGGGCTTTATGGGCTTGTTCGCCGGCCTGAACCCATGAAAACGTAACCCTGCTTCGTCGCTGACAATGTAGGACTTTACCAGCTTGAGCGCCCTATCCCTGTCCTTTCCGGCACCAGGCAGTATGCCAGCTTCATTAATAAACCTGGCATGGTGAACGATCTTCTCTTTGCCGTCATTTTTCAAATGCGCTTCAACTGCGGTGCAGATCGCCTTACAAATTTCAGCAACCTTAGCGTCAATCACTTCGGTCTGTTTTTTCTTCAAAGCCTTTGCAGCTTCTAACGCAGGGTCTGTCTGAGGCTCACTGATTTGTTCCGGGCTCCCTATCAGCTCAATCTCGTCATCAGTGCAGTATCCAATCGCTAATAGAAAACGATACAGCAGCTCACCAGTGCAAGGAAACGCGAGTACTGGCCCTTCCTCGTTATGGTCCTTAAATTCCCCATATATTGCACTAAGCTCGTTTGGATGCGGCTTGAGAGCAGTACCCACCAGTAATGACGCTGAATCCTTCCAGACACCGGACGGTTTAACTTTGAATCCTGTCAATTCATAGCAGTCAAGCAGTTCAGAAAACGAGGTATGTCCATACTGAACGTGGCGATCAATTTTGATGTTCAGGGGCTGTATAGGTATGGGATCAAGTTTTTTGAGCCGTTCAAGCGCTGCAGGGTCGTCGCTGACATGCCGTTCCATATTGTCGCGCCGGATAACAAGGCCTGACTCCGCAACTATACTGGGGGCGGTGAGAAAACAACATATAGGGCTCATTTGCGTTTCTGGCAGCCCACCGTACAGGTGGATAATGTGGCTCTCCTTCGTACTTTCCCCAAAAATATTATGCAGAGGTGTGTGTGGTTCTGTCTTGAGCTGTATTTTGCCAGGCCCTGCGCTGTTTCGGGCCTTGGCGTCAAGATGTATGTCTACAAGAACAGTATCCGAGGGATTTTGGGGGACAATCTGTTTCCCTTCCCACTGATTGCGCGGCCAGCTGGGATTATCTTCGGCAGGCTGTTTTGGTATTTCAGCACGGAAGGTCAACAGACTGGTCTTTATAAAACATGACGGGACTGGACCTGTATTTAGGAAGATACGGTCAAGCAGGTGTTTTTCAGCCTCATCCAGCGGTAAAGGTTTGCCACCAAGTTCAAAGCGGATAATGTGCGCTGCTTCTCGCAGAGTGTAGTGCTCTTTCACAATCGCCTCACTGTTCAGGTTCCCCCCTGATCTACACCGGCACCTTTATCAGTTAGTCCTCAGCGGCTTCAATACCCTCAGGTACATACACGCGCCGTAGTGGAAGCAAGCCTTTATGCCGTGAATCAAAATGTTCATAGTGCTGGAAGATCAGGTCAACCAGCTCATTGCCGTCAATCAAGCGTAGATTAGCTTTGCTTTGCTCAAAATTACGTGATGGTGGGCTGAAGGTGCCGAGCGTTATGAATAAACCGTATTCGCCAGCGGATAGTTTACCATACAGTGCTGAGACATCCTTGTCTGTTACCGCGCTGTCACTGCTTTTTACCTGTACTTTGATGATGGGTGGCTCAATGCCCAGATGATCTTTGTGGGCAATGACATCCACGCTGGGCTCATTCGGGCGTGTTTTGCGAGCATGGTAGCCCATACACTCCAGCAGGTGGACAACAAAGTCCTCCAGCGGCAAGCCTTTGGCCTTCTGCGCCAACCTTTTGAGAATGTAATCACGCGTTGTTTCTTCTATATCTTCTGCAACAGCGGCCACTGTTTCATCCTGGGTAACCGGAGTTACCGGCACGGCTTCCCCTGCTATTGCGGCTCGAAATTCGTCCGCGTAGTTTTTCACCTGGAACAAGGTCAATGCTGATCCAATCTCATAGAGTGCGCCCTGACTGAACTGGGTACGCGGTACTGACTTCACCCACTTGACCGACCGCATATTGGGATAAGCTGGTTCTGTTTTTGGGTCATATTCATAAACACCGGTAATCTTCCCCAGATGTACCATCCGATCTGCTTTGGACGGATAGACCACCCAGTCTCCAGGCTTCATTTCATGCAGAAAACGGAACAACTGACCGGCATAGTTCGGGATGGCCCCCGGTTTTACTCCTGGATAAGCGGCTGCCACCTTGGCCTTGATTGCATCGCGGTCGACCGGCAGGTTGGCAAGGCTGCCCATATTGATCCAGCCGATTGCTATCCGATTTTTCTTGAGGAAGAGTGTGTTGGCATCGCCGGTTTTACCAGCATGTATCCCCCAAAGCGTGTAGTCGGTAGTCATGCAGCCTCCTTCAATTCAAAATTCAAAGTATCGAGCACTACCAGATCCCCAGCTGCCTTCTAACCTGACCAATAAACTCACCCAATTTAGTGATTATTTCTAAAGCCCTTTCATGTGAACCGGAAAAGAATCCAGCCTGTAGAGGCCCCCAATTCTGCCCAGCCTGTTCGATCTCTTTCCGGAATGAACTCAACAATTCACTTCGACGCCAAACAAAAGAACCCAGAGGTGCCCAGAATCCATATGAAGAGTCGTGATTTTTTAAATCGCCGTATATCATCGCTTGCAAGAATTCATACCTATCAAAATGATTAGCGAACTCATCCTCATCTCTAAAGACACCGCGAAACGCACCACGCAAGGATTCTTCAAGATAATCCGACACAGGAAAATGATGTCTCTCCATGCCAGGTAACCACTTCCAGCAGCTTTGTGCAAAAGCGGCCTTGTCATGAAGAACTAGAAGTAGAGGAGCGTCTGGATCATGTTTTCTATATTTAGTTTTTGTTTCAATCATCATACGCCGAAGAACGCCATAGGACCCATTCGAATAGGCCGCAATTCCGGCTGCGTGTAATACCCGCAGGGTCGGGTATCTGACTACATGCTCCCATGTTGGATAAAACGTACCTGATGGTTCTGAAATAAGCACCAGCCGAGAAATTGCTTTTGCAAACACTTTGCTTTGCTCATCATCAGCCCAATGACAACCTACAGCCATAGCATGCTCAAGAAGGTTAGTTGCTTGATCGGCTAACATGATTCGTTTTGTGAACTCTTCCTGAGTTGGCTGAGTTGAATACTCTTGAAGTTCATGTGACTCAAGCTGCGTTCTCGCTTCATTGGCAATAGGCAAAACAAAATCATGCAGAAGCATCGGATGAGATGGTTCAGAAATCAGTTTTTTAAGTTGCTGTATTATTGTAGAACTATCTGGGAAAGTAACCACTGCAACGCTTGTTTCCTCCGGGATAGCTTCAACCATAGGAATGGTTTGCTCTATACCGTCTATAACAACATTGCCACTGCCATCCGCTTCAAATGGATTTTTACCAATTGGTGGTTTTCCTGGATTCGGAACATTAAAGATTTCGCGGAGCAACGCCTCCAGCATGCTGGGATATTTTGAATCTTCTTCGAAATCAATATAAAGGCGGTAGCCAAGAAAGATTGGTACCGCCGGTGTTCCACCATTTCTTACAATCGGAATAAACTTCTTTGTCCCCAAGTTTTCAATCAGCTCAGCCGTAACAATCATCTTTTCGTAGCCGACACCGCCCTGACTGCTATTTGCGCGCTGCACATACCTCTCAGAACAGACAACGATCACACGTTTTGCTGATGAAAGACCTTGTTCCATAAATGTTGCGATGTCGTCACCTGGGCTCAAATTCCATTGGTCGATAACGGCATCAACTCCATTCTTACGGAGGTCCGCTGCCAATTTCAGCACCCACTGCTTATGCTCAGGCGTGTCGTGAGAATATGAGATAAACACCTGCGGCGGTGAACTCATGCCGCCTCCTTCACTTCAGGATTGAGCGCGTCCCGCAGCACTGCCTCCAGCAGGCGGCGGCTGTCGGATTCAGTGGTGGTCAATTGTGCCTCCAACTGGTCGCATAGCGCCATGAGTTGATCGACCTTGGCGACGATACGGTGTTGCTCGGCGAGGGGGGGGAGAGGGATGGGACATCCTCTGACTTGACGCATATTGATTGAAGCAAGATTAGTCGTTTGCTTGGAAGCTGACTCGAAATAGACACGTCCAACGGGTGAGTTAAAATATAGCTCAAACCAGCGAGGCAACAGCTCTTCAGAGAGCATACGAGAACGGAATATATGGTTTTGATGGAGGCAGCGAGAGATCTCGCCACGCCAAATAGTAGCCCGCCCTACTTTATCCCAGTCACCACCCTCTGTCATAAGAAGATCGTTCACACGTAAAGCATATCGTTCAAATTCGTCCTCAGCTATCTCAACTTCCTTTACAACCGCCAAATCCAATTCACCTCGTTTAACATTGGCAACACGTAAATACGGAAGTGTAATAGTTTTTCGATTGCTAAGTTTTCGCCCCAAAGTAACTCCACCACCAGTAATAGCAACATCGTCAAATCTCACAAGTGCCCACGTTTGATGGATACTTGTTAGGGCCGGATCTAAACCACCATCAGGAATCATAGAGTGTTTCAACCCAAGCCGCTTCAACAACTCAGCCGCCGGTTCATCATTGGGGTCTTGCTCCACCAGTCGGCCACGCACAGCCAGATCTAGGATGGTCTGGCGCAGTTGTTTGATATGTTCCGGCTTGGTGGTCAGACGTGGGAGGTGGGTAAGATGGAAACTGGCCGCCTGTGTGGCCTCATCTGCCACCGTGTTGCTGATCCGGTTCAGGCTGGCCGCCACCAATTTATCGCGGTGAGCTTCGCGCTGGTTACGCGCTGCCTCCAGCTGGTCGCACAGCGCCATCAGTTCATCAACTTTGGCGACGATGCGGTGTTGTTCGGCGAGGGGTGGGAGAGGGAAAGGTGTGTTCAGTAGTTCTTCAACCCTGATCCCCTTGACTGTCAACCCTGAACCGTCAAAACCATATGTTTTAAAAAAGTTGTAGTAGTAGTCGATAGAAGCCTGGCTTGAAAGAAATAATGCGCGTAAGTCTTGATTGATAGCAATGGGAATACGATTGATAGAAATCTTGCCAAGCCCCATTCGAGTTACGACAATTAGATTGCCAGGCGGTACCAGATTTGATGAACTATCTTTGAGTCCAGCCTCGCTGATCCGGTCGATAGTACTATCAACATATTTGCCTTTGCCAATATCCTTGACACTTGCCCAGCAAATATCGCCATCCCAATAGGTAGAGTTGTTCTTTGATGGAGTACCGCCACCAAGATGGCTATTGACTGTAATACCAAGCGGGACCCATTTCCATGTTACCGGTAGATCGTATGGGGGCTTTGAGACCGTTTTGGAAGATTCTTTAGGCTCCTTAATCTTCCCTTCCTTTATCAGCTGAGCTTTCTCCGCCTGAATCCGCTTCAACAACTGCCCCGCCGGTTCATCACTGGGGTCTTGCTCCACCAGCTTGCCCCGCACGGCCAGATCAAGGATAAACCGCCGCAGACGCGGGACGGCATCGGGTGCTTCGCTGATCCGGTTAAAATGCTGCAGCAGCAGTTCCGGGGTCATGGCTTGCTACCCCGGCGAAGCCCCTTGCCAGTCAGCCGATATTTCTGTACCGGGCTGCGGGGAGAGTCAGGATCGGTCATCTCAATCAACCCCAGCTTCAAGGCCGGATTAAGATAATTAGCTCGAAAAGTTGGTTTGTGGCTCAGCTGCAACCGCTCCATCAGGTCAGTTGCCTTCAGCTCTTCTTGTGCATCGAAAATAGCCAGCATCCGCTTTACTTGGTCGCTTACATAGTCGGATACTTGGTCGCTGATGGCTGCTTCTTCAACAGCAGACAGTAAGGTACGGAGCATAAAACCGATAAAGGGGGTGGCTTCACCAGCCTGGTCAGCATCGGCCAGGGCCTGATAGTAAGCGGCCTGCTGGTTGTGGATGACGGTCTCCACCGGCAGATAGGCCAACACCGGTTTCCAACGGCTTAAGATCAAGGTTTGCCACAAACGCCCCATCCGTCCATTGCCGTCAGCAAAGGGATGGATAAACTCAAATTCGTAGTGAAAGACACAGCTGGCTATCAGGGGATGCTGTTCTTCCCGCGCCAGCCAGTCACACAGATCGGCCATGAGATCCGGTACCCGATTGGCGGGTGGCGCCATGTGCAGCAGGGTGGTGTTACGATAAATGCCGACCCCTGCATCACGATAGTGACCAGCGTTGTCTATCAGGCCGGACATCAGCACTCCGTGCGCTGCCAACAGATGTTCAGACCGTGATGGCTGCCATTCATGGATCAGTTCGTAAGCGGCAAAGGCGTTACGGACTTCCTGAATTTCACGGGGCAGGCCAAGCACCCGCTTACCGTCCAACAAGGCGGTAACCTGTTCCAGGCTGAGACTATTGTTTTCAATTGCCAGAGAGGCGTGAATGGTGCGGATACGGTTGCCACGTCGCAGTCGTGGTGAAAATTCTGTCTCACCATGGGCGGACCAACGTCCCAGAGCTTCACCGATCCGCTCAACCAGATCAAGGAGTTCCGGGGTGATTGAAAATGGCGGGCTATATGCCTTCATCGCAGCAACGCCTCAGCCAGAATCCCCTTTAACTGATCACGCAACTGGGCGGTCTTTTGCTCGCTCTCTTCCAGCAGTGTAAGCAGCTCTTCAGGATCACCGTGGTCGTCGGCCACGGTATGGGGATTTTTAAAATCCAGGTTGTAGCCCCGCGCCTTGATCTCATCAATGGTGACCTTCCAGGCCTGCTCGGTTTGCTGCCGGTCCTTGCGCTCTGCCCCACCCCACCAGTCAACGCAGCCTTGCAGGTGTTCAACCCTGATCGGTCTGGTCATGGAGTAGGCCTTTTGCCCCTCAGGCACGCGGTGTTCAAAGAACCAGATATCCTGGGTCGGCTCCCCTTTTTCAAAGAACAGCAGGTTGGTGCCGATGCTGGCGTAGGGCTTGAACACGCTGTTGGGCAGGCGCACGATGGTGTGCAGGTTACATTCTGCCAGCAGGTGCTCTTTCAGGCGGGTCTTGACCCCTTCACCGAACAGCGAGCCGTCCGGCAGAACGATGGCGGCCCGGCCACCCTTTTTGAGCAGGCGGATAAACAGGGCCAGAAACAGGTCGGCGGTTTCTTTGGTGCGGAAGTGGGCGGGAAAGTTCGATTCAATGCCGTCTTCCTCACGGCCACCAAAGGGTGGATTGGTCAGGATGACATCGACCCGGTCATCCTTGCCGTAGCTGATGTAGGGCCGCGCCAGGGTGTTGTCGTGCCGGACAAAGCTGGGGTCTTCAATGCCGTGCAGCAGCATGTTGGTAACGCAGAGCATGTGGGGCAGCTGTTTCTTCTCTACCGCCCGCAATCCGGCCTGCATGGCCTGTTCATCCTCGACCTTTTTCACATAACGGTCCCGCATGTGACGGATTGAGCAGGTAAGGAAGCCGCCGGTGCCGCAGGATGGATCAAACAGGATCTCGCCCGGCCTGGGGTCAATCCGATCCACCATAAAGGCGGTCACCGCGCGGGGGGTGTAATACTCGCCAGCATTACCGGCGCTCTGCAGGTCGTTCAACAACTGCTCGTAGATGTCGCCAAAATGCTTGCGCTCGGCCAGGTCGTTAAAATCAACGCCGCTGATCTTGTTGATCACCTGACGCAGCAGCTGGCCGGACTTCATGTAGTTGTAGGCATCCTCGAACACGCTTTTGACCACGCGGGCGCGGTTGGCGTTGCTGCCGCTGGCGGAAAGATCCTTGAGCGCCGGGAACAGCTCTTCATTGATAAAGGCCAGCAGCAGGTCGCCGGTGATCCCTTCCGGGTCTGCGGCCCAACTGCGCCACTGGAATTTTTCCGGTATGGGGGACTGGTAGTTGTCCTGCATGACCTCCAGCTGCTGATCCTGGTCATCAATGATCTTAAGGAAGAACATCCAGCAAAGCTGGGAAAGGCGCTGGGCATCGCCATCAACGCCCACGTCCTGGCGCATGATGTCTTGGATGGATTTAACGGTGTTGCGTGCTGACATGGATTACATGGCCTCCTGATACAGCGCATCCTGCAGTTCGTGGACGGCCTCTTCAAATTTGGCTTTGGTGCCAAACTGTTTGATCAGCTGCAGCGGGGTGCCCATACTGTTGAAAGGCGGGATCTCCAGAACCCGGACATTATCCAAACCGCTTACCACCCCTTCATCCTGATACTTGACAAGCAGGGCCTCAAGCACCGCCCTGGCCTGCGGGCCGTATTTGGTAAAGATGTCCCGCTTTTTGACGTTGTTGGCCCGTTCCCGGCGGGTAAGCGGTGGCTGGTCAAAGGCGATATGGCAGATCAGGTCAAAGGGGTCCAACTCTTTGCCAACCTCTTCCTGCAAGGGCTCAAGCAGCAATCCCTCAGCGGCCAGCTCTGCAATAATCGCTTCCTTGTGCTCTTCTGTTTTCCAGCGCCGCAGAAATTGATCAAGACTGGCGTACTGGGCACGGATCGCCTTACGAGAAAAATCACGCAGCGATTCGGTGATCAGCTTGCCGTATTCATCCAGGTATTCAACCCGCTCCATGACGACAGAAACCGGCTCCCCCTTGATGTAATACTTGGGTGGTGGTGGAGGTTGCGGTGGTGGATCAGGCCCGATCGGTGGCGGGTCTGAGATGATCTCTTCATCATCACCCGGCTCGGGCGGGATGGGATCATCTTCGTCAGTAATCGGCGGCAGATCATCAGGCGGCGTGACCGGATCATCTTCGCCCGGTTCATAGATCTGTACCGGTTCGCCATCAAACTCAGGATCGGCAAAGTGGGCAGTGGCCTTACGGAAATCAACCAGCGTGAAGAAGTATTTTTTGGTGTCTTCATGCACCCGCGTACCGCGCCCGACAATCTGCTTGAACTCGGTCATGGAACCGACCGTACGGTCCAGTACGATCAAACGGCAGGTCTGGGCATCAACCCCGGTTGAGAGCAGCCGGGAGGTGGTGACAATCACCGGATAGGCACTTTCCGGGTCAATAAAGTTACCCAGCTGTGCCTGCCCGGCAGCATCGTCGCCGGTAATCCGCATAACGTAACGCTCATTCTTCAGCACCAGATCCTGGTTCTCAACAATCAGGGCCTGCCGTAACAGGGCCGCATGTTCGGTATCAACACAGAAAACAATGGTCTTCTGAAAGCGGTCACCGCTCTGCTTGAGGTAGTCAGAGATCCATTTGGCAACCCGTTGGGTGCGGGTGTCGATGACGATTGTGCGGTCAAAATCCTTGATATTGTAGATCCGGTCGTCTATCGGCAGCCCTTGCTTATCAACCTGCCCCTGCTTGGGACGATAGCCCTCCACATCAATATCGAGATGCACCTTGATGACCTTATACGGTGCCAGAAAACCATCACTGATCCCCTGTTTCAGCGAATAGCTGAAGACCGGCGGGCCAAAGTAATTGATGTTGGAGACGTACTCGGTTTCTTTGGGGGTTGCGGTAAGACCGATCTGGGTGGCGGCATTGAAATGCTCCAGAATTTCGCGCCAGGCCGAATCCTCCGCTGCGCTGCCACGGTGGCATTCGTCAATGATGATCAGGTCGAAGAAGTCGCGGGAGAGCTCCTTAAAGAGTTTCTGGCGCTCTTCCGGGCCGGTCAGGGCCTGATACAGGCCGAGATAGATTTCATAGGAGGTATCAATCCGGCGTTTGCTATCAACGGCGGTGGTCAGCTCTGTGGTGGTGCCGTCTTCCCGTTCGATGGTCTTTGAGCCGGTACTGAGTTTGGCCATGGTAGCGCCAAAGGGGCGGAAGTCGTTGACCATGGTCTGATCCACCAGCACGTTACGGTCGGCCAGAAACAGTACCCGTTTTTGTTTACCGGCCCGCCAGTCTGATTTCCATAAGCGCCAGATAATCTGAAACGAGGTGTAGGTCTTTCCGGTGCCGGTGGCCATGACCAGCAATACCCGATCCTGCCCCTTGGCAATGGCTTCGACCGCAGCGTTGATGGCATTGCGCTGGTAATAGCGCGGCTCCTTGCCGCTGCCATCATCGTAATATGGTTGCAGCACGATCTTCTCTTCAACAGGGGTAAGGCCTTTCCATTGCCGGTAGGCTGCCCACAGGGTTTCTGGCCGAGGGAACTGATCTATAGAGAGCTCGACTTCACCTTGAGCAATCAATCCGGTTTTATCGTGGAGCACAAACCCTTTACCGTTGCTGGAAAAGACAAAGGGCACCTGCAGTGTTGCCGCATAGTCAAGGGCCTGCTGCATACCGTGACCAGCGCTAAAGGTGCTCTTTTTAGCTTCGATGATGGCAATGGGGAGATGGTGGTAATACAGAACGAAGTCGGCCTTCTTGGCCTTGCCGCGACTGACCAGCCTGCCGCGCACAATGATCCGCCCCTTGGTGAAGGACACCTGACGGCGGATCTGGGTGGTTTCGTCCCAACCTGATTTGGTCAACGCGGGCGTGATGTACTTGACGCTGATGTCGTCTTCGCTGAGATTGTGCATGCGTATCCGTGGCTGAGATGGCTGGAATTGTTATGATATGCAGCAAAAGGTTTCACACAATCAAGGCGCACTGTCAACGTTAAATTAACTACCAAAAACGGCTCAGATCCCGAAAAAAGAGAGCATCTTTTGGAAAAACGATTTTTGATGATTTGATTTTATGACCGCTGAACCTGCATCAATATTCTCCTGCATACTTTTAAACTCCATCTCCTCAATCCACTTCATGGTTTCTGCGTCTATGTAGCCTCGATAGTTACTGTTTCCCGTCCTGATTTTAAAAGGGTTCTTATCTTTCTTGCCATCTGGTGTGCAATTCAGTAGTACGCTTATTCCAGCACTCCTTATTTGTTCAATTATTTCAGTTTCACGCGCCAATCTTTTAGAGGTGTCTTCCACAATTTCGACCATTGCAAAATCAAAAACATCAGCACCATTGTTATTGAATATATCCTGCAACACCGGGTTGTGATGACAACCGGCATCAAGTTCTTTCAGATGCTGTAGTAATCTGTTTCTGATGTTGCACGACTCGCCGATGTAAGTGCTACCATCCAGTGAATATTTGATTGAGTAGACACCTGGCTGCATTGTCATGGTCAATGCTCTTTTCCAAGCATCAGACTCCTGCACTGCGCTTATTATCGCCACTTGACAATCAAAGAGGACATGTTCGCCCACTTTTCTAACCCTAGCAGCCTTTGCCGACACAACTCTATCAGCCTCAATCAAACACCTAATCCTACGAGCATTTTCCCTTGGAATGTGTGCCAACATTTCGCCTGTGCTTTTCAGGTAGATTCCGACAGCATTGTGATCATGCTCATTGTTGGGCTGATGGCGAAGTTTAAGGGGTACAGATGTTTTTAGTGTCCCTTTGGCATAAGCTGAGCAGGCTTTATAATACTTAGCCCCTTTTGCTTCAAAAGTAGCTTGATATAAAGAGGTATTGTCTGAAATCGTTCCATTCACTATCAATCTCCACTCCACCTTGCGGTCTGTAAAGGTCATTATTCGGCAGCACGTAGGTCAGAAGGCTACGGGCCATTTACTCACTATCACAGAACAGGCTGGCTATTTAGCTGTTTATTCCGCCCCCAACAACGGCAGGTAACCCTGAGTCAACCCCCATACCGGCGGCCGGCGGTTCTCTACAAAATCACCACTCGGCCTTGCGGTCAATCCAGGGCTGAACCGTAAGCTGCAGGGTATCCAGGTTTAATGCCAGCAAATTGCCGTAGTCTGGCTGTTTGTTGGTGAAGGCCCCGTTATCGAGGCTGATGATTTGCTGCGTTAACGTGCTTTTTACTTGATCCAGCGTGTGCACATGGTGTCCGCATACCACCCTCTGCCGGGATGATGGTTGATCTTCAGGAATATAGGACCGTTCCCAAACCATATGCTCAATCGGGGTGTCATTGACAGGATCGTCGAAGCCCAGGTTAACCCCGGCATGCACCAGGATAAACTCGCCATCCGCATAACAGCAGGGTAGGCCCACAAAAAACTTCCGGTAATGCACCGGCAAGGCTTCCAGTGATTTGACCCCGAAGCTGAACAGGGTTTGCTGGCCCCAGTTTTTCGTCCAGCCCCATGAATAGAGGTCATGATCATCCGTAAGATTTCGGATCAGCATGTCCTCATGGTTGCCACGCAGGGGGCGAATATCGCAGCCAGCCTCCTGCATGGCTATGATGGCGTCAATCACCCCTTTGCTGTCGGGGCCACGGCCGATGTAATCGCCCAAGAGATAGACCCGATCATCATGCCTGGGGCTGATCTGACGTATCAAGGCCAGGAAGGTCTGCGACCCTCCATGTATGTCACCGATGGCGTATCTACGCATGTGACGCTCCGACTGAACAACTATTCATATTCTGGGTATGGGCTCATGCCGATTACTAGCTCATAGATAGAGCAACACCAGATTCTCGCTAGAATCGCTACCCCCTTTTTATGCCGACAACACCGGCAGTGTACCATACTGTTCTTGCACATACTCGCCATCGCCAATGGTGTCACGGCGCTTCCGTTCTTCTACTGCTGCCGACAAGGCCTCCTTTTCGCCCCGCATGTCGGCGCACCTGCGGTACCAATGCAGCTCCCAGTCAGACAGTTCATCCAGCGGCTTGAATAGCTTGGCCGCCATATCAAGGAACTCTTTTACTGCGAACGTCTTACCGGTCTTCTCGACGATCTCGGCCTGTAACACGTAGTAGGGGGCGTTCTTAGGCATCAGCCGAATGGCCTTTTCAACGGCTTCCTTGGCCTCCTCAAGCCGACCTTCTTTCTGGAGCAGCAAGGCGAGGTTAAACCAAGGCGTCCCCCAGGTGGGGTCAGTCTTGATCGCTTCGGCATAGAGCTTCTCCTCTCGCTCACGGTTGCCCATATAGCCGCTATAAAGGCCGATCAGATTGATGATCGAGGCATCTGGTTCGTTTTTTACACGCAGCAGTGTCTGCAAGGTGGCGATGGCCTTTTCGTATTGACGAAGCTCCGCACAGTCGTAAGCAATTGATTTGATGGCCTGTTCCCGATGTGCTGGATGGACCTCGCCGCTCCGCAGCTTTTCTTCGGTCTCGGCGATCCGCAGCTTGACCGCCTGAGGGTTGACGATGTGGGTCAGGGGGTGCTCACGGACGGCGTGCAACTCGTCCACATCTTCCCGCTCGGCATGGCTCATCCGTACTTCCAGAACCTGGTTTTCATCGTAACGGTATTCAAGCCTGATCCGCTCACCAGCTGCCACCGGTGCGGGGATTTCCCATAGGGTAGACATGAGAGGACGGTGCCCCAGCTCTTCACAGGCTACGACTTCCATCCGCATGGCGACCGGATCAAGCAGCGATTCTTCTGGTATGGCCAGCGTAGTCACTTCTTCAAAGTCCCCATGGGGCGGCCAGGGGAGCGGGGTGCCTCGTCGGATCAGCTCAAAGGGGCCGGTGGCAGTCACCAGAGCAATGGTCTCCTGACAGATCGGCTGGATGATCGGCCGCTGGCAGAGGGCCAGGGACAAGGCATTCAGGGCGGCACCACGGGCCACGGCAGTCTGCATGGCATCAGGGGTGTCAAACGAGAGAATCTCGGCTGTCGGAAAATAGTCTTCAAGTTTGGCGGGGATGTGGGGGATCAGACAGCTGCCCCCGACTAGCAGACAATAGTCGATGTAAATGTCTTCAAGGCCGCTTTTGTCCAGAGCGTCCCGTATCGGGGCAAAGATGGAGAGGGTCTGACGGTATTCAGTCTCCTTGACGAACAGCAGGCCCTCATCAAGGAATGGTTCCAGCAGGTCATCAAATTGGCTGACCCCGAGGGAGGGATTGGTCAGTGCAAGACTGCGCCCATCTGGCAGCTTGCAGATGCTCTTGCCATGGATGACATAGACCCAATCATCGTCACGTTCCTCAAAGTCGTCCAGCTCACCCGCTATTAGCTTTTCATACCGCTCCGATACTGCGATCTTAAGTTGTTCTGCGATCCCCAGGAAGGCAGGTTCAATGATCTGTTTCTTGGTCTCATAATCAAGGCTGTGGCGAGAGAGGTCGTTTTGTTCAATTAGCTGGGGTAACAGCACCTCATACAGGATCGCCTTGTCAATGTCGCCGCCGCCCAGACGATGGTACCGTGAGACGGACAACGATGATGCTGAGAGCTTTTGGGTTTCATGGTCACAGTGCAGCTCAAGAATCGCCACGTCACAAGTTCCGCCGCCAAAGTCGAATACCAGGAGGTGCTTGGTCTCACCCGGTTCAAGCAGGGGGGCGTCCACCTTCTCGTAAAGGTAGTTGATGAAGGCCGAAGTCGGCTCATCTAACAGGTCGCCTCCACGGAGCTGTATCCCTGCCAGGCGGGCAGCTTTGAGCGTATCGTCACGCTGGGCTGTTTGGAATGAAGCTGGCACTGTGACCGTTGTCGTGTCAGGGGCAGCAATCGGCTTGTCTAGCATGGCGGCTTCGTACAGGTAATCAAGGATGTGACCGCTTATCTCGGCTGCCGAACGGTAGCCTTCAGGGGCCATGTGGTAGGTGAGTTTGAGGCCCATGTCATCCTTACAGGACGAGAAGAAATTGCCTTTCTCCAGCATTGTCTCACGTCGGAAGAGAGGACGAAGACGGCGGGCACCTTCGCCCACTATTTTGCGCCCCTCATGCAGGGCCACCACGGAGGGGACGAGAGGGCTCCACCAGCTGCGGCCATCCGTCTGTTGTTCGATGGGCAGGCAGCGGACTTCGGGCAGTACTGGGACGTTCGGTTCAAAGACGATCTCAGCCACCGTAGAGTTGGTGGTGCCGAGATCAATACCGATGGCCCGGACTGGTTGGTCAAGATCGTTCAGCTCATCAAGATCTACTTGAAGCAGTTCGTGTGCGTGCATGGGGAACCTCCTGCTGGTAAGGAGTTTTCTGCTGGTAGTTAAACCCTAACACAACATCGTGACAGAAAATGTCGTACCCGAACTTATGCGAGTTTTTAAATATTCTGACAGCATGGCTTAATCACTCATAATACATGCTTCTCATGCTGCTGATTTTCGCTGAATCGGAATGACCTTGCTTTCTGCCCCGGTAATAATGCTGTTCAGCTTCCTCTCCCATGCCTCAAGGGCCTGCTGTTTTTCCTTATCGTAGCCGTGGCGGTTATAGGTGCGGATGATGCCTTGCTTGACGTGGTTCAGCACGGCGTCAATGACTTCATCCATAAACCCCATGCCGCCCATAAAAGTAGCGGCTGTCCTCCTCAGATCATGGGGGGTGAACTGATCGACCTTCAACCTATTCTCCGTGGCAGGCTTACCGTCTTTCTTATAGAGCGGGTTACCATCTGCGTCCGTCAACGGCCAGGCGAGATTCCGCCGTACCGCAACGGATAGGGCGTGTGAATCTATGGCTTGCATCTTATTCTTGTGGGGGCTTGGAAAAATGTACCCTTTGGGTTTCATCCCCTGTGTTTCCACGTCGTACACCTGAAGATCGCCGATCAGCTCAAGTGCCGCGTCGGTTAAATAGACTCGATGCTCCTTGCCGTTCTTCGCTCTCTCTGCCGGGATCGTCCACCAGCGCCCGTCAATCTCATTGGTGTGCATCCTAGCAACCTCTCCCGGCCTTTGTGCTGTCAGTAGCACCAGCTTCAAGGCGCGCTCGATACCATCCGAGATACCAACACCTTTCATACTGCCCCAGAGTGTTTTGATCTCGCTTTCAGACAAAGTACGCTCCCGGCGTGTATTTGGGGCAAGGGCTTTAACGCCGGTACAAGGTGTGTGCTTCAAGATGTCACGCTCAACAGCAAAGTTGAACATCTTGCGAACGATCTTCAGGACCTGGTTACTCATGGCCGGGGTACCACGGTCAACGATGCTTTCAAGCAACAGAGTCACATCTCGTTTTGTAACGTCCGCCGCCTTACGCTTACCCCATTTAGCGGCAACCTCTTTATTGAGCAACCGCTCATCCTCCCGCCACGACCGCTTGAACTTTTTTGCGTGGCGCTCGACATATTCACCCATGAGTTCAGAAACAGTCAGCAGCTGAGACCGGGCTGCTTCTTCGGCAATGCGCTGCTCCTGCTTGCGCTTCTTATCAAGGACAGGATCGACGCCGTCAGCACTACCACGCCGTAACGCCTTAACCTTTGCCAGTTCTGCCTGATATAGCTCGCGGGCCTCCTTGAGCTTCATCTTGGGATAGTTGCCCAGCGTCATGAACCGACGTTGGCCGTCAATCTTGTATTGATAGAAGAAGGTCATGGTGCCCGTTGGATGAACCCTGACACCAAAGCCTGGCTCCTTGTCTGCCATGCAATCGTAGGGCTTGGCCTTGATCTCCATATTTCTAATCGTAGGGTCATCGAAAACCTTTTTCATGACACTTCCCCCCCTAAACGAGTTGTACTTTAGTTGTACTTTTGAGGCTGGCTAGCGGATAAAAATGATGAAATACAGTGAGGGTATTATGAGGGATAAAAACATCTTAAGTCAAAGGAATTATTTATTTAATTCCAACGCAATGAAAGCCTATGAAACGACATGAAAGTGGGTTATTTTTTTACTCCTAAGGAAGGGGTCGGACGTTCGAATCGTCTCGGGGACGCCAATTAAAACAGACCTGCAGTTTTACTGCAGGTCTGTTGCTATAAAAACTAACCCTGCTGTAGTGTGACGGTATTCACCTGACACGCGAAATGACTTCAGGGCAGCATTCGAGTTATTTCGTCCAACGATAACGTTCGAAGTGCATCGACCAGGGGACGTTAATAAAATAAAGGGCCTACAGCTAACACCTGTAGGCCCTTTATATTTATGCCGTAGCTAGTGCAGCACTAGATTTTTAGCTAACGCCCGTTACCACGATGCAATTATACCGCCCATTCATTCACTGTACCTCTGGACACGAAGCTGTACAGGATTTGTTTTCGGCTAAACACCCTTCGGTGCAGCTCGAATCAGCTTCGCAATTCAGTAAGCATGCATTAAGACAAACAAGGTTTGTCATACCTTCGGCTGAGCAATTTCTGGAGCAGTCCCGTTTACAGCTGTTCACAGCGCTATTGCAGCTTGCTTGACATGAGCGCAGCTGGTTGCCGCAGGAGCGAATGCATTGCGGATCTGGTTTTGCCGAAGCTGCGAGTGGGGTAAGTATCACAGCCAATAAGGTCAATGTGATTGTTGTTAATCGCAAACAATACATTTTAGCCTCCTATGGTATGCACAAAGATCTATGGTTCGACCCTGTGCCGTTGATGACTGAAGGAATGGCCACTAACGGGGAGCCGTGCGATCGCTGTGGCCGCTATTTCCCGTGCTCCTTTTGGTGTTTCTCCCATCCCTTGTTGACGTCAGGATCGTTCTGCGGATTCAACTCCTTCGGCATCTCATCCTTTTCCTTCGGCGGCGGTCCGCCATTAGATCCCGGCGGTAGTGGGCCTGGGTTCGTACCTTCGGGGGTGCGTTCCCGTCCATTTCCACCCGGCAAGCGGCCACCCGGAGGAATCACACCCCCCGTACCCCCGGGTGGGCCTGGCCTTTGAGCGTACTGGGATGCTGGCGGGCCCGACGAATCGGCAAGCAACTGTGCCACTTCTGCCGTTTGCTGCACAAGCTCTGGCGCCGGCTTGGCCGCTTCAACCCCTGCGGAGACATCGCCGGCTACTATGGTTATGATGCATGTCGTAATAACTCCCCAGGGCATCATCGTCATCCTCCGATCGTCTTCTTTGACGGTGGCGCAAGCCCGCCGAGAGGTCCCCGGACTGAACACGCCCCATTCAAGGATACTATCAGGTGCATACTATCTTCTGTACACACCAGCCTGAGAGCTACTTGTACTTGCACCACGAGGCATGACCGCTGCCGCAGGGCCAGCCGCAATAGGCGCAGACGCATTGCGGCTCAGGTGGTTGTGCAAATACCGGACCGGTTGCGCTGGCCGAGACCGTTACCGCAGGGAGCAACCAGAGCGACGCCACCAGCGCCAGGGGCGCCAGCATTACTAGATACAACGCCTTGTTCACCTTCCGCTTGTCATTCATCTCTTCCCCCTTTGCTTGTACTGCGTATGCCTCAAATTCGAACGGTCACGGCACACGCTCCATTCTGACCGACTCCCCGTCATAGACCGTTTTGACCGTCACCGACTGGCGGCGAGAGCCGATGTGCTGTACGTACTGCATGGTGATGAATCCGCTCTTGGCCGACATATCAACCTGTACCAGACGTATGCGACCGGTCTCCTGCCAACCGAGCGCTGCCAGTTGCTGCGGGGTGGTGATCCTCTGGCTGGCATGTTCTGCCAGATAAGCGCTGCCCTTCTCCATAGCCTGCTTTAATGCAATCTCAACCAGCTTCTGCTGTGCCCTGGAGATACGCTCATAAAATGGCACCACAAAAAAGGTGTTGAACAGTACCACCACGATACCCGCCAGCAGCAGGTTCAGCAGAACACACCCAAGCAGTTCAAGGCTGACCGGCAGCTGCTTGCGCCCCCTGCCTGCCGGAACCTCGGAAGGTTCTTGGCCCAGTTGCGTTACAGCCCAGCGCCACTGATGCAGTTGCCGCAGCATCACCAGCAGCAGGGACAACAGCACGAGCGGAACGAGATGGGGCGCGATAACGGTGGCTGCCAGCAGCATGATGAAAAAGACGACCAGGCTGAACGGCAGCGTCCGGTCGACCTGCTTGGAGCTGCGGCCAGCCAATGTCTGGTTCAAGAGTTCAGGCAGCACAAAGTACAGCCTCGCCAGCAGCGCCCCAGACAGCGGCCGCTCCTGCGTCTGTGTTACGATGCCACAGACCTGCCGCAAGGCGTACAACCACAACAAAAAAGCAGCGACCAGCAACAGCACAGCGCCAACCATGACCGTGACCCAGGCCGTAAGGGTGATATAGCTAACACCCAGCAGCAGCATGCCGCTGCCTGCCAGCAAAACAAACAAGGTATGCAGTGTAACAAGCGACCCCACAGCCCCCCCTTTCAGCTACGTGACAAGTATACCGCAGTCGCTGGTTTTTTGTAGCCGAGTCAATACATTCCTGCAGCTGTGATAACAGTTAAACAAATGAGCCATCAGCTAACACTTGCGACACAGATGCAGTCAGCTATACTTACCACCGTACACAACCGACAGGGAGGTAGCATCATGCGTACCATCATTCTGGCACTTGCTTTTTCAGTTGTCGTCACACTACCAGGGCTGGCACAAGCCGTTACAGTGGCCGGGACCTACAACAGCACCGAGGGTGCGATGACACTGCGTCAGCAGGGCGATCGGGTGACCGGCCGCTACGGCAATGATAACGGCGAACTGACCGGGGTGTTGTATGACCGCACCATGGATGGCTTCTGGATTGAGGACAGCTCGGCCCGCCGTTGCAGCACAGCCAAGAATGGGCGCTACTATTGGGGCAGGATATCGATGGAGTTCACTGACGACGGCTTTTCAGGCCAGTGGGGCTACTGCAACGATGCACTGACCAGCGCCTGGAGCGGCACCCGCACCTCAGCCCCACCGCGCAAGGCCGCGCCTCCGCCACCAGCCCACAACGACGACCCATTCACTATTCGCGAAGATTTGACTATCGAAGGGAACTGGAGCTCCACCGAAGGAGATATCCGCTTCCGCCAGCAGGACAACCGGGTCAGCGGCCGCTATGCCAGCGACAATGGTGAGATTGTGGGCAGCCTGGATAACACCACCCTGCAGGGCTACTGGATTGAAGACAACTCAAACCACCGTTGCAGTACCTCCAAGAACGGCCGTTACTACTGGGGCAGAATAGAACTCAAATTCGATGGTGATCGTTTCGGCGGACGCTGGGGCTATTGTAACGATCCGCCCACCCAAGGCTGGACCGGTCAACGCAAATAACTTGTTTTCATACGATAAGCGCCGCCTTTGGCATCCAGAGGCGGCGCTTGCGTATTGCCATCCAGGGCTGGTTCAGCCGGCAGCCCCAAACGAAAGGCACCCATGAAACGTGTCAACAGCAGCTTGCTTACGGCACTGGCAACTCTCTTGTTTAACGGTAGCGCCGTTGCCATGTCCCCCACGCTGCCACCACTGGAGACGGTTCCCCAGGTCGACCTACAGCGCTACCTCGGCCGATGGTACGAGATCGCCCGCTACCCCAACCGCTTCCAGCAGGGCTGCCAGGAGAGCCGTGCCGATTACAGCCTACGCAAGGATGGCGATATCGAGGTGCTGAACAGCTGCCGTGATACGGATAGCGGTGCCGTCCGTCAGGCTAAGGGACGAGCCTGGGTGGTCGACAGCGCCAGCAATGCCAAACTGAAGGTATCCTTCTTCTGGCCATTCCGCGGCGACTACTGGATTATCGAACTCGGCACGGACTACGAGTACGTTGTGGTGGGCACACCGGACCGCAAGTACTTCTGGATTCTCAGCCGTTCACCACAGATGTCGGACGAGCTTTACGGCCAGCTCCTGAAGCGGGCCGAACAGCAGGGGTTTCTGCCGGCCAGGGTCATCAATACCGCTGCCAATGCATCTGACGCCCCGCCGGCAGCCCAACGCTGAGCGTTGTGCTGCCCCATTCCTGCCCGGCAGGCCTTATTTGCTGCCGAATACGGTACGCAACAGGTCGGTGGTACGGGCTGCAGGATTGGCCCTGATCTTCTTCTCCTCCTCGGCCACCATGGTAAACAGGCCGTCCAGAGTCTGGTCGGTAACATAGCTGTCCAGATCGAGGCTTGGCTTGCCGGCCAGGGATGCCAACGGTAATGCCTCATACTTGCCGACCATCTCCTTGTAGGCCCGGACGGTGCCGACCGTATCCATACTTGCGGACACCGAAGGCTTGAAGGCCTCAAACAGGCGGCTGCGGGTCTTGTCTTCAAAAAACTTGGTGGCTGCCGTATCGCCCCCCTGCAGCAGGCCCTTGGCATCCTCCACCGTCATCTGACGGATGGCATCTCCGAAAAAACCGGCTGCCTGGGGCGCCGCCTTCTCTGCCGCTCGGTTCATACTCAGCACCAATTCATCCACCTGCTGCTGATAACCAAGCTTCCCAAGTAGATTGGCGGCCTGTTGCAGCCGCTCCGGCAACAGGATCTTGATCAACTGGTTGCCAAGATAGCCATCGGGCTTGGATACCGTTGCCACGGCCCGCTCGGTACCAGTGGCCAGCGCCTCCTTCAGCCCTTTAATCATGGTAGTGTTGTCCAGACTGCTCCCGCTCTGTTGACCTGTCGAAAGCAGTGTTCGAGAAAGATCATCAAAAAATCCGGCCTGACAGGGAGATAGCAGCAAAAGCAACAACAGCGCGGTGATCGGCAGCACAGACCTCATGATATCCTCCTCGAACGCAGTTCAACAGCAGCCAGCCTGCTCAAGTATGGGGCTTTTCCGGTGAGATGCAAGGGACAGATTTCCCGTTTGCATTCCTGGTGGCAAAGGCCTACTATATTAGACAGATAGACTAACGCATCACTGGAGTGCGTCATGGCTTCTCCCATCACAACACTGGGCGCCGCCACGATAGGCCCGACTGCATCGGTAACCACGCCGGTGGCAGAGATGGTGATGAACGTCCCGACGCAACCAGCAGCACCACCTACGCCAGCCGCTCCCGGCATAGGAAGTGGGCAGCAAGCGTCGACCAGTGACACGGTTGAACTTTCGCCCAAGGCGCTTGGCCTGAGCAAGGCCCTGACCAACCAGAAACTGGACGAAGACCAGCAAACCAAGGATCAACAGCCAGCCCTTGACAACAAGCAGATCGAACGTAAACTGGCTGAACCGGTGATCCAGAAGCCGACCGACAAACCTGATATCTCACTGACCAAGCAGTACCCGCCCTTCATGGGCAACAGTGAGGAACTGAAGCTCCTCAGGTCGCAAGCCCCGGCGCTGTACCGGCAGCTCCTGCGGATGATCGTACCGCCGCCGGTTAATATCTCATATACTGATGCACAGCTGTTACAACGACCGACCATTGACGCACGCATGTAGCACTACACAACGCGGGGCTCAGAGTACGAACCCATACCGATAGGAGGTGGCTCAGATGGCAATCAGTCAGATCTCGATGAACAGCGTGGCCACAAATCCGGCCTATACTAACCCTTATGCCAAGACAGAACAGCAGACAGCGGTGCCGCAGGTCAATCAGGACGCAATGAAGTCACCGCAGGCTGCTAAAACCGACACGGTGACCATTTCGCAGCAAGCCCTGCAGAAGGCTAATCAGGACCAAAACGGCCAGGAGCAGACCAACAAAAACCCTGATTCTCTGACGGCTCAGGCAAAACAACGCTACCAGTACCCCAACATCAAGTAGCCAGCCCGATGAAGAGAGACACAAAACGGCCGGCAGCCCTTGGGCTCCGGCCGTTGTATTTCAGCGCCGCTCAAACCGCCGTACAAATGTACACCACTCGCAATCCGCTTCACCACAGCCCCTGCTGAACTCCTTGGCCTTGATCCCGGCGTAGACCTCCCTGATCTGATCGATGACGATGGCCACATCCTCGTCGGTCACCTCCACCTGGGCAGTATGGAACTGGCCGGTTTCCTTGTCCGGCTCCACAAAATCAAACTCGGCGGCGGTCATGGTCAGCCTGCGACGCGGATCATGTTCAAGCAAGATCCGATAAAAGACCGCCTGCCGCCAGTAATCCCCTCCCAGCAGGTTTTCTGAAGCCGGTTTTTTGCCTTGCTGCACGGCCTTGGCCACCTTATCGGGGTCGGGCGGCCGCAGTTTCTTGAGGGCATTTTTGTGGTTGCCGGTCTTGTAGTCCACCACCCGCGCCCGGCTGCCATCCAGCTCCAGCTTGTCCAACTTGCCGTTCAACGGCACCCCGTCTACCACGATTGCTCGATAGGCATGCTCCACCAGCACGTTTTTGTTCCAGCTGTCGGCGTACCGGCGATGGAAGGCCGGCAGGATCGCCTCACCATAGGAGAGGCGGCGCCTGAATTCAGAAGGGGTGAAGCCATCCTCGTGGCGTTTCATGAACCAGCGAAAATCATCAACAAAGGCCTCAGACGACGGAAACTGCCGACTGGAGTCGGCCAGCATCGTGCGAAACAGCTGTTCCAGGGCATAGTGCACCGCCGAACCGAAGCTCATGGCGGCGTTCATCGGTGCCGGCACCCGCAGCAAGGTATTGAAATAGAATGAAAGCGGGCAGCGCAGGTAGGTGTTGAGATGGGTGACGCTTAAGGAATACTTCTGCAGCAGTGTGTCAACAAAAGCGGTGTCAATCAGCTCCAGCGGCAGCTCACAGCGTTGCGCCGGCAGGACCACCGCGCCAAAGGAAAGCAGCGCCTCGTCCGGCAGCACGATGGTTTCCGGCTGAAGGCCGCCGCCCTGCACCAGTTCGGCCACAAAACGGCTCTGCTCCAGCTCTTTGTCGTTGTTGTCCCGCTGGGGCCAAGAGATCACCAGTTGTCGGCGGGCCCGGGTCATGGCCACGTAGAACAGCCGCCGCGATTCCTCTTCCTCGCTGCCGCTGCAACGGGTCCAGACCGTGGGCGGCAGGCTGTAGGTGCGACTGCGGCCGGCGCTGTCCCATGGACCACTGGTACAACCCAACATGAAAACATGATCGAACTGCAGCCCCTTTGCACCATGGGCGGTCAGGAAATTGACCCCTTCGCCGGCATAACTGAGCTTCTCCACCGGCAGGCTGATCCCCTGCTGCTGCATATCGCGCAGCAGCTCCAGCAGACCTGTCAGGCCCAGGCTGGTCTTGGCACTCTCCTCACGCACAAAGTCGAACAGGGTGTTCAGGAGCTGCAGATGCCAAACCCGCTCGGTTGAAGAAAGTGCCATGGCCAGGATGCCCAGCCTGGTGATGACTTGATGCAGCAGCTCCTGCAGCGGCATGGTGGCGGCATCCCGCACCAGTTCTTCGATCATCAGACCGGCCTGCTGCAGGGCCTGCTCGGTCGGATCAGGGAACAGCTCGCCCTGACCCGGCTGCCGGCCACAGCGCGCCAGTTGATCCCGCCAGGAAGTGACCCGCTGACCAGCGTTGCGGTGACCGATTTCCAGCGACAGCCGCGCCAGGGCCAGGGGCGGAATACCGAACCAGGGTTCATGCAGCAGCTCAAACAGCAGCCGTTCGCCGGAATGGGGCCGCTGCAACTCGGCTGCCAGGTAGCGCAGCACGGTCAACAGCTTTTCAATCAGCGGCTCCCGCAGCAGATCGGCCCGACGCCGGGTGGCCACCGCAATGCCACGACTGGTAAGATAGCGGATGATCTCGTCCGATTGGGCATGATTGCGGTAGATCACCGCGATCCGGTCCAGCGGGACACCTTGATCACGCAGGGCCTCAATCGACTGACTGATGCCGACCGTTTCATGGGCCTGGGTAATGTAACAGCGTAATTGTGGCAGTTGCGGCAGGTGTGCCACCTCTGGGTTCATGGCCTTAAGACACTTGTCGGCGGTCAGTCGCTCATTGTTGTTGGCGATCAGGCTGACGGCGGCATCCAGTATCCGCTGGGAGGAGCGATGGTTCTCGGTCAGCGTGACCACCGTCAGATCGTCGGCATAGCGCTGTTGGAAACGGCGGATGTTCTCGATGCTGGCCCCCTGGAAGCGATAGATCGACTGATCATCATCCCCCACCGCAAACAGGTTAGGCGCATCCCAGTAGTCAGCCAGCAGCATCAGCAACTCGTACTGGGAGCCGCTGGTATCCTGAAATTCGTCCACCAGCAGGTACAGATAACGCTCCTGATAACGTGACAGCAGGTCCGGCGACTGCTGAAAGGCCCTGATACACCACAGAATCATGTCGCTAAAATCGTAGCGTCCCCGCTCCAGTAGCAGACGCTGATAGTCTGAGAAGGTAGCGGCGGCGGCCTTGAGCTGCTCCAGCCGGCGTAGGCTGTCGCGCAGCTTCTTCTCGTTCAGTTCCCCTTTTTGATGCACCGTGCCGTCGCGATCTTTGGTGGCGCGCTTATAGCGATACTCCGGATCATCGGCCAGCGAGGCTGCATAGCGATCGGCCTGCTGGGCCAGAAAGTCAGCCGACCAGTCCTCCTTCTTCATGATCTCGTACAGAGCCAGCAAGCGGTCGGACTCGAAGTGGATATCGCCGGTGGAACGGGTCAGCGGATGATCCTGGGGAAAGGCATCGATGATCTCCCGCACCAGTTGGAACTGCTCCAGCTCGGAGACCGGCGCCAGTGAGCGGATACCGAACTGGTCGGCGTTTTCCTGGATCACCAGGTTGCAGAAGGCGTGGAAGGTGAAGATATCGACCCGGTAGGCGTCGGGACCGATGAACTCCAAAAGACGCGAGCGCATGGCCACCGTACCGGCGTCGGTATAGGTCAGACAGAGGATGTTTTCCGGCAGGGCGTCGCTGACCCGCAGTATGGTGGCGATCCGTGCCGCCAGGATTTCGGTCTTGCCGGTGCCGGGGCCGGCAATGACCAGCACCGGCCCTTCGATGGTCTCGACGGCCGTGCGCTGCTCGGCGTTGAGACGCCCCTGTATGCGGTCGAACATCCGATCAAGCTGTTTCATCTGCTGTACCTGCTCCCTTATGTGTCGTGCGAGTATACCCAAAGCGCCAATGCGACGGAATTCAAAAATACCTGACAGCGTTGACCTGAAGCCCCTGAAATGGTAGGAATGGCTGCATGAACCTTGACAAGCCCTTTTGTAGCCGCCTGTGCCAGATACTGCCCGCCCTGTTTATCTTATTGCTGCTGCTTTCCTGCGGCGGAGCCACCGCCGCGAATGATGAACGCCTGGAACGCGCAGCCCAACAACTGCGTAGCCGACAGTACGAGGAGGCTCTGCAGAACAGTCTGCAGGCGCCTGCTTCGGGCCGACGTTCCCTGATGGCAGGCATCAGCCTGGTGCGTCTCAACAGACCTGAAGAGGCCCTGCCTCACCTGCTGGAGGCCGAACGCAGCTATCCCCTGCTGGCTGACCATGCCGCAGCCCTGCGTGCCCAGGCCTTGTTCACGCTGAAACGGTATCGCGATGCTGCCGAAAGTGCCACCAAGACCGCTCGCAGCAGCCGGGCAACCGCCTTAAGCCGTCAGATGTCCAAGCTGGCCGCCGACGCACTGTTCGAGGCTGGCGATCTGACGGCGGCACTGGCTGCCTACCGGCAGTTCAGCTCCCGCTACAGCCTGGGAGGCGACAGCGTGGATGCCCGCTACCAGGCGGCGCTCTGCCGTGAACAGCTGGGTGAACAGGCTGCAGCCCTCGACGAGTATCGTGCCATCTGGCTACGCCACCCGGCCGCTCCCCAAGCCGAGAAGGTCCGACAGGCCCTCAAACGCCTCAACCAGGAAAACTCCTTTACGCCGGAGGAGCTCTACCAACGGGCAACCCTGCTGTTGGCCGCCGGCCGTGCCAATGACGCTGCCTGGGCGCTGGCGGCCATCACCCGCAACGACCTTTCCGACGACCTGCTGACCCGGCTAGAATTGAAGTCGGGGCAAGCGGCCAGCAAACAGCGCAACTACACCCTGGGCAAACAATTTCTGGCCCGGGCGGCGCTGTCACACAATCAGGCCATCCGGGACGAGGCTCGTCTGGCCCTGGCCCGTATCGAAGAGCGCATTAACCAGAGCGAACAGGCACTGAGCCGCCTGCTGAGCCTGGCCAGCGAGCGGGGGCCGCTGGCCGATGATGCCCTGCTTGAGGCCGGCTTTGTCCACAAACATGCCGGACGATTCAGTGAATCCAACCTGCTGTTTGAACGGCTGGCACGTGACTTTCCAGCCTCGGAACTGGCAGGTAGGGCTAGCTGGGAGGCTGCCTGGAGTCACTACCTTGCCGGTGAACTGCAACCCGCCGCCGATGCCTTTCAGCGGCTGCTGCAAGACAACACATACCGGGAGCGATCACTGTACTGGTATGCTCGCACATTAGTGCGACAAAATAAGTCTCAAAATGCAGAGCCGTTCTATCAACAGCTACTTAATGAGTATCCATTTGGCTTTTACGCAGCCTGGCGCCGTAACCAGCAGCAACAGGCAACCGGCTGGGAACCACTCACCACCGGCCTGCCCGAGCCTTCCCTGCCAACCGGCAGCGATCGGATCATGGCACTGGTTTCCTGTGGTCTGATGGAGGACGCCCGGACCGAATTGTCCGCTTTGAAAACATCCGGCATGAACAACCGACAGGCGGCTGGATTTGCACGCCTGCATCTGCTGGCCAACGATCCCCATGGCGCCATCGTCACTTTCCACCAGAACCGCCCCGAGCGCTGGGAACGGCAGTCGCTGCCCTTCTGGGCACTGGGCTACCCACGCCCCTACGCTGACCTGTTCAGCAAACATGCCGCTGCCAACCGGCTGCCGGAAAGCCTGGTGCTGTCCCTGGCCAAGGCCGAAAGCAGCTTCAGACCAACGGTCAAGTCCCACGCCGGTGCCATCGGCCTGATGCAGCTGATGCCTGCCACCGCCCGTATGACCGCCGGTTACAAGGGAAGCAAGCCCTACAACCCGCTCTGGCTGGTGGACCCTGAGTACAACATCCGCCTGGGCACCAAACACCTGCGCGAGCTGCTCGACCAGTTTCATCAGGACACGATCTTTACCCTGGCGTCCTACAACGCCGGTGCCGGAGCGGTCAACCGCTGGCGCAAAAATTTCGGGAGCCTGGAGCGGGACGAATTCATCGAAAACATCCCCTACCGCGAGACCCGTGACTACGTGAAGAAGATCGTTGCCCATATCAGCGTCTATCAATCGCTGTACCGTATCCCCTAAGGAACCATAATGACCAGAATCGCCCTGCTTGCCATCATGCTGCTCTTGATCGTCACCACCCTGCTGAGTGCAGCGCCGGCGCAAGACATAACTACCTTGATAACGGCCATCCGACAGGAGTATGACGGCAGAACACCACAGGAGTGGGGCGAGAACGTGACCGGCGTTCGCAGCCGACTGGCTACTGACGAACGGGTGCTGGCGCTGACCCTGGACGCATGCGGGTCACCACGGGGAAAAGGCGTTGACCGCCACTTGCTGGAGTTCCTGACACGGGAACAGATCCCTGCCACCCTGTTTGTCAATGCCCGCTGGATTGACGCCAACCCTGAGCTGTTCAGGCAGCTGGCTGCCAACCCGCTGTTCGAGATCGGCAACCACGGCATGTGGCACAAACCTGCCTCGATCAACGGACGGTCAGCCTATGGCATCGACGGCACCAGGGATCTGCAGGAACTGGTACAGGAGATCGAGCTGAACGCCCGCAAGATTGAGGAGATGAGCGGTACTCGACCGCGCTATTACCGGTCGGGCACCGCCTACTATGACGAACTGGCGGTGCAGGTGGCCAATCGGCTGGGGCATGAGGTGATCGGTTTTTCTGTGCTGGGCGACGCCGGCGCCACCCTGCCGGCCGCAAAGGTAACGGCAATGCTGCTTGCATCAAGGCCGGGCGACATCATCATCGCCCATATGAACCACCCCGAGGCGGGCACCGGCGCCGGCATCATGACCGCCATACCGCTGCTCAAAAAAAAGGGGTTCCGATTTGTACGGTTGTCAGATCATCAGCTGCAGTGATGTCCCGCCACACCTGTTGTTGAGGCCTCGATAGCGGCAACAGCATCAGGTAGTTGCTCCGCCGGCAGCGGCCTGGCGTACATGAACCCCTGCACAAAGGTGCAACCGATCTGCTTCAAAATCTCCTGCTGCTCAGGAGTTTCAACACCCTCGGCCACGGTCTGCATACCGAGGTTGTCGGCCATATTGACCACCGATTGGGCGATGGCCCGATCGCCACTATCGTCGGTCAGGTCCTGCACAAAGGAGCGGTCGATCTTCAACACCGACACCGGGAACGCCTTGAGGTAGCTGAGCGAAGAGTAGCCGGTGCCGAAGTCATCGATCGAAATCCCGCAACCCAGCCCCCGCAAGCGTTCCAACACCCGCACCACCTCATCCGGCTGTTCAACCAGGGCGCTCTCGGTAAGTTCCAGCTCAAGCTGGTCGGGCCTGATGCCGGTCTCGGCCATCACAGCGGCTATCCGATCGATCAGGTCCGGCGACTTAAACTGCACTGCTGAGAGGTTGACGGCCACATTCAGATCAAGCCCCTGCTGCTGCCAGGCCACCTGCTGCTGACAGGCGGTGCGCAACACCCACTCACCGATCGGGACAATCAAGCGGTTCTCTTCTGCCAGCGGAATGAAGCTCAGCGGAGAAACCAGCCCAAGCTCCTTGCTCTCCCAACGCAACAGCGCTTCGACCCCCACCACCCGACCCGTAGCCAATGAAAGCTTCGGCTGATAGTGGAGTCGCAACTCCTGTCGCGACAAAGCATGTCGCAAGCCCTGATCAAAGGCTATCCGCTCTTGCACTCCACTGTTGAGCTCTTCGCGGAAAAAGCGGAAGGTATTTTTGCCCTCTTCCTTGGCATGATACAGGGCCATGTCGGCATGTCTTTCAAGGGTTTTGGCGTCCTCGCCATCCTTGGGATAGAGCGACACCCCGATGCTGGCGCTGACGAACAGCTCTCCCTCCTCCAGCACCACCGGTTGTTCTATGGTACGCAGCAATTTGTTGACCACCGGCACCACATCCTCTTCGTGATGAATGTCGTGCAAGATAACGGCGAACTCGTCGCCACCCAGCCGGCAAACCACGTCATCGTCCCGCAGGGCGGCCAGCAGCCTGCGGGACAACTCTTTCAGCAGACGATCCCCGGCCGGATGCCCCAGACTGTCGTTGACATGCTTGAAACGGTCCAGGTCGATATACAGCAACGCCATGCCGCTGTCTTGGCGACGGCTCCGTTTGAGCCCCTGCTCCAGCCGGTCCTGCAGCATCCGTCGGTTGGGCAGATCGGTCAGTGGATCGAAGTAGGCCAGCCGCTCGATGGTGGCCTCGGCATTTTTGCGTTCGTTGATATCCTCCACGTTGGCAATGAAGTGGGTGATCTGCCCTGTCTCGTTGCGCAATGGGCTGATCGAGGCCACCGACCAGTAGACCTCGCCGCTCTTGCGGCGATTGAGCAACTCACCATGCCACTCCTCACCCCGCAGGATCGTACTCCACAACTCCTGAAACACCTCACGCGGTGTCGATTCCGACTTGAGGATCCGGGGATTATGTCCGACCGCCTCCGCAGCAGTATAACCGGTCACCTGGGTAAACTTGCGGTTGACATACTCAATCGTGCCGTTGACATCGGTAATCAGGACGCCGCTGGCGCTGTTTTCAACCCCCAGCTGCAGCTTACGCAGATGGTCGTTAACCGCTTCTGCCTCTTGCAGCAGCTGGTTCTGTCGCCGCTGGTAGGCGAAGAGCGCCAGAGAGGTGAGCAGGGCGATGGCCAGAAAGGTTGCCGCCTGGTAACGGGTATGGGTGCGCCAGTCAGCCGTAATCGCATCCAGCCGGCGTGCCGCAAGCACCAGCAACGGTTTATCTAACTGCAGCTGCTCCGGCTGAAAGGTCTTGAAGACCATCAGGCGCTGGTCGTTGGTAGCATACAAGGTGCCGCTGTACAGGTTTTCCTGTTTGCCGCTATCCCGATGTGCCGAAAAATAGGTGCCCGGCAGGTTGAGGTTCTTGCCGGACAACTCCACCCGATTCGGCTCCATGGTGAAGATCAGCCCGTCGCCATGGATAATGGCGGTCACCATGTCCTGACTGTAGTTTACCGAGTGCAGCAAGGTCTGAAAGTAGTCCGGGTTGAGGGTGGCGCCCACAATACCGCCAAATGAGCCATCTGGCCCTTTAACCACACGCACCAGGGTCACCCCCCAGGCCCCCAGCAAGGTGCGAAAAGGCGCCGAGACAAACAAGATGTCCCGACTGCTTGCATCGCGCGCGCGCTGAAAGTAGTCACGGTGTCCCAGTTGTTGTCCAAGCAACTCACTGCGATTGGAGAGACGGATCCGGCCACTGGCATCAACGGCATTTAACACCCTGATACCGGGCAGCACGTCCTCAAGCAGCCGCATCTGCTTCTGTTCGATCACTGCCTGCCAGTTGGCCGGGTCACGTCCGCCCAGTTCGCTGCACAACGCCTTGATGACCCGATCGGCGGCGGCGATCTGAACCGTCAGGTTGTCGCTGATTACCCGTGCCTGGGTCTGCAGACGGTGACGTTCACCAGCCATGATATCGCGGTTGATCTTGTACAGGTTATGGGCCACCGCACCGCCCAGCAGCACCAGACCAACGGCCAGCAGCACCCACTGTGCAAGGAAACCTTTCGCAAGCTTTCTGGACATTATCACTCCAGCATTTTACCGATTAGACACCTGTAGCGTCATAACACGGGCCAACTCAGTAAACAGCAGCCGCAACTCAACCGGTTTGGCCACATAACCGTCAAACCCCTTTGCCAATATTGCTTCTCGATCGCCGCGCAGGGCATGGGCCGTCAACGCGATGACCGGCAAATGTGGCTCCCCTGTCTCCCGTTCGCGGCTGCGGATGGCCGTGACCGCCTGAAAACCATCCAGCTGGGGCATCTGCAGATCCATCAAAATACAGTCGAAGTCTCGCTGTTTCAAGGTTTCAAGTACTTCCTGGCCGTTACCGACCACCACCACCCGGTGGCCGATCCGCCCCAACAACGCCTCGATGTAGCGGGCGTTGATCGGATTGTCCTCGGCCACCAACACGTTGAGCGGCGTGTCAGAACGGAAAATCTGCGCATCAAGACCGTCTGCCGCCTCGGCCGGCCGACCTGTGTGGCGCAGCAGAAAGGGTAGTTCCAGATAAAAACGACTACCTGCTCCGAGACTGCTTTCTGCCCAGATCCGCCCTCCCATCAGCTCGGCCAGCTTGCGACAGATGGATAACCCCAGACCGGTACCGCCGTACTGCCGGGTGGTGGAGCTGTCAGCCTGCTCAAACGGCTTAAAAATACGCTCCAGAGCCTCCGGGGCTATACCGACGCCGGTATCTGCAACGCCCAGGCGGATGACAACCGTGTCTCCCTGGCGAGAAACCAGTACAGCGCTGATGGTGATGCACCCTCGTTCGCTGAATTTGATGGCGTTACCCAGTAGGTTGAGCAGGATCTGCTTGCAGCGCAACTGGTCGCCATAGACCAGATCAGGCACCTGCTCGTCAACTGCCAGCTCCACCTGTAGCCCCTTATCAGCGACAATTGACTTCTGGGTGGCAACCAGATCCTGGATGCTGCGGCTCAGAGAAAAATCAGTGGCATGCAGTTCCAGCTTGCCGGCCTCGATCTTGGACAGGTCAAGGATATCGTTAATCAGGACCAGCAGGTTATTGGCCGAAAGCTCGATACTCTCGAGGTATTCCTGCTGTTCTGCAGTCAGCTCGGTAAAATGCAGCAACTGGCTCATGCCGATCACACCGTTCATCGGCGTACGAATCTCATGGCTCATATTGGCCAGAAACTCGCTCTTGGCCTGGCTGGCCGCCTCAGCCGCCTGTCGAGCCTGCTGCAGTTCCTCAGTCCGCTCGATTATCCGTTGCTCAAGGTCGTTGTTGAGAGTCTGCAGCTCATGAAAGGAATCCTCCAGGGCATCGGCAGTGGTGCGGTAGTTCTCCAGCAGATCGGCCATCTCGCTGGTGCCGGGCTCGGGCCAGATGATCGGCTTACCCTCCCGCAGCTTGGCAGGCAGTTCGCTGGTGACCCCGCGCAGTTCATCAAGCGAGGTGATCAGACGTGAGGTGAACCAGCGTGACAGACAGACCGTCAGCAACATCATACCGGCGAGCAAGGCCAGCAGCTGAAAGGTACGCTTGTTCAGATACTCCATGGTGGGCTTAAGCGAGCCCTCAACCACGACACGCCAGCCGGCTTCGTCCGAAAGCTCAGCCTCGGTCAGGAAGTAAGAACGCATCCACCGCTTGATGGCGCCCACGCCGGGCACCGGGTCGGGTATCCACTGGCTGAGCGTTGCGTTAACCGGCTGGAGCCGCCCCCCTGTCGGCATGGCAAACGTTTGTAGAAACTGAAGATCAGCACGGGTGCTGACCAGCACCCGACGCTCACGATCGATCAGGGTAACCTGGATCGGGCCCTTCGCGGTCACGCTCTTCAAGAGGGCTACCGGATACTCCAGCGAAAGGACACTGAAGACCGCCCCCCGATACTGGCCGGCACGCCGGACAGGCGCCAGAATCAGCAACCGGGGCCCCGGGGTGCCGATCTTGCCCATGAACACGTCAAAGACAAATTGATTATCGGCCTGATGCAGCGGCGTTATATAGGCACGATCCGAAAGATCGATGCCGATGGTCGATCTCCCCTGCTCATCCACCATCGGCGAAAAGGCCCGGGTGATGTTGGCCTGATCCAACACCCCCATCCGCTTGACACTCACCACTCCCTGTCGGAGGTCATCCAAGGTTTGCTGCATAACTGCCGGAGCGCCGGCAGGGTCGCCGACCAGCCGCTTGAGGGTGTTGACCCGCTGTTGTTCCTGTTCTAGCCAGCTGGCCAAGGAAACCCGACTCAGCTCTCCCATCCGCTGCGTAAGGATCTGCAGGTTTTCGGTCTGCTGCTGGTACTGCGCCCGGCTGTCGAAGTACAGCAATGCCAGGGCCGGCACCAGCACCAGCGCCTGCATCACGATCAGCATCAGACTACGCAGCGAAGGCAGCTGATGGCCTGCCGTTCGCCTCATACACACCAGGTAGTACAGCCCTTCGGCCAGCATGGCGTTGAAAATGCCATTGACCCCCTGCTTGACACCGATCATCAGCGTGGTCTGGGACGGCAACCCCATCACCAGGTGGTAAAAGAACCAGACCAAGACGATGCCCAGGGTAAACCAGTAGAGCATCACCGCCGGCAAGAGCTCAACTCGCCGACGCTGCCAGAGCAGACCTGCCACCAGCGCCTCAGCGCCCCAGATCAGGATATTCCAGGGATTATGCCAATGCAGCACCGTGGCGCCAGCTGCTATCAACGCAGCCAACAGACCGGTGCCAAGCCCGTAGCGCAACAGGGCATACAACACCAGCACTGACCCAAAGAGGAAACGAACCTCCAGGAACAGCTCAAGCGTCAGGAGATTGAGCAGAAAACCGGCGCCACCAAACAACAGGCCGGCAAGCAACGTGCGGCGATTCATGGGATGACCCCTGATAAAATAGCTGCTGTTAGTATTGTCCCACAGCTTTTTTGCTTGTCAAGCCGCGCCAGAGCTGATTCCAGCCGTCTTACACAAAAGCCCCGGCCAATAGACCGGGGCTTTTGAAGCCACACCAACGTGGAGTACTACTTCTTCGCTTCTTCCTTCTTTTCCGGCTGCTTGGCAGCCATCAGCGCATCGCTCAGCACCTTCACGCCGGCCTTGGAAGCGGCAATGGAGGCGGTCAGGGTCTCGCGGGCCAGGGTTGGGTTATGGAAGCCGTCCGAGTTTTCGGCGGTCCAGTATTCCCACAGCACGTGGGCCTCTTCATGCTTGGCGCGGGCCTGATCCAGGATGGTGGGAGCCACGCCGGCCCGGGCGGCAGTTTGGTAGGTGTCAATCAACTGACCCAGCCAGTACTCAGCCTTGCGCATCTTGCCCTTGGTGTAGTTACGGATGGTGTCGATCTGCCACTTCTTCTTCTCGGCACTATCGCCGGGGTGGCAGGTAATACAGGATTCCTTGACCATGTTGATCGGCTTGACCACACCGTGGGTGGAATAGGGCTTGCCGTCCTTGCCCTTCAGCTTGGGCATATGGCACTGGTGGCACTGCACACCGGCCTTGTCATGCACCGACCCGGCATAGGTCTCGGTCTCGGGGTGCTGTAACTTGATCAGACGGGCGCCGGTGATGGCATGCTTGAAGTCGAAAAAATCCAGCTCTTTGTAGTGGGCCAGCAGATCCTTGGCGTTTTTGAGCGGGAAATGGTTGGTACGGTTTGTGTCATACTTGACCGGCTTACCATCACTCCACTGGGTGCCGGGGTTGCAGTTGTACTCCACATGGCACTGGGCGCACATCATGCGGGAGTCGGTCTTCTCCATGATGCCGATCTTGCGGAAACCGTCACGGAAGGAGATGATCTTCAGGTCGGTCTTACCGTTTTTGGCAAAGATGTTCTTGGCAGGGTTCTGATCAATAGCCTCCACCAGGGCATCGCGGATGATACGCGGCTGGGTGCCGTGGGGATCGTGGCACTCGATGCAGCCTACCGGGTTATGGACATCCTTGACCACGTCGTTAACGTTGGAGCTGCGGTCGAATTTGCCACCCTTCTCACCCAGGTGCTTCCACTTCAGGATCAGGTCAGAGGATTTGCACTGGATACAGGTGGGTTACCGGCCATGGCGGTCTCGGTCAGCTTGCCGCTGGCACCTTTGTCCTCCAGAATGTCCCAGGTCTTGCCGACTTTATCGTAGTTCTTCCAGCCACCCTTGAACTGGTAGCGTCCACCCTGGAAGCGATCCACCGCGAACTGATCCACCACCATGTAGGCGTGGCCGCGGGGCTCGGCATGCTCAAAGGTAAAACCGTGCCCGGCCAGCAGCTTATCCTGCATTGGCGAGCGGCCGGTGGGAACCCCCTTCTCTTTGCGGGAACCGCCTTCTGGGTAATGTACGGCATAGAAACTGTCGAACTGGGCCTTGTGACACTTACCGCAGACCGCCTGATCGATCCGGGTGATCGGCTTGACGTCGGGCCCCTTCTCCAGGTGCTCCTTGGTGTTGTCGTGACAGGTGCTACAGGCCAGCTTGGCGTGCTTGGAGCTCTCCTTGAGCGCCTTTACCTCACTGTGACACATGTAGCACTGCTCACGGCCATCCTTGGCCGTGGCTGTCGCCGGCTTGGTCTTGGGTGCCGCCAGCACCGGGATGGCAACAAAGGCCCCCAGGCCGATTACGGTTGCTGCCAGGGCTAGTCTCTGTTTCAGCATACAGGTTTCCCCTTTCCTTTCTGGTGGTGATAATCGTTGTTAATGGTATAGCTCGTTTTTGACACTCTGCAACCTGATCGCTTTGGGCTGCACCGGACAGACCTGCCAACAGCTGCCGCAGCCGTTGCAGCGCGACCCGTCGATCCGGACACCTTGCCCGGGCGACACACTGATGGCCCCCTGCTCGCAGCGCTCAACACAACTGAAACATCCACAACCACGGGCCAGACAGCGCTCGTTCAACAGCGTTGCAACCCGCCGGCAATCATCAGGCAACGCATCAAGCTCCTCCAGTTCTTGCTCTGCGCTCTGGTGTGTAAGCCCTGTTTTTTTCAACAGAACATCACCCAGTGAGAAAAAACCCTGGCGAAAAAAATCCTTGCGCGTGAGCGTCATTTAGCGCGAACCTTTTTGTGTGCCTTTGGCTGCAGGCTTCTTTGGCAAAGCACCGGTCACATGGCACTGGGTACAGTTGAGGCGATCGGGATGCGGTGCTTTGAAGCCAGCGGTATGACACTGATTACAGGACTGTCCGTCGGCATCATCCTTGACACTGTGAGGAATTGTCGGCGGATTGTCCCCGGATAGCCGGGCGTCGGCTGCCAGATCCGGTTCCGGCAGATCATCAGCGAAGGCTGGAGCTAACAACAGAAACAGAGCACAGACCGACAGCAGTACCAGTAGAACGCGTTGTTTCATCAGAGGCCTCCTTGCCTGACAGTACGTCAATTATGAATGATAGCCTGCATTGATCGTCAGCGCCTTGGCCGGGCAAACCTCCTGGCAGGCCATGCAGCGGGTGCAATCTCCAGCGGTTACCTGCAGCGCTCCCTTTTCGAGGGACGGAAGCAGCACTTCCTGCACCGGACAGACCTGCAGGCAATCATTACAGTGGGTGCAGCGTTCAGGCCTGAAACCTACGCGTAACGGACTAAAACGGCCCACCAAGGCATACAGACCTCCCAGCGGGCAGAGCGAACGGCACCAGACACGCTGAGCAACCACCACTTCACACAAGACGATAACACTCACCAACAGTAACGGCAGCAACGACCCGAAGGCGATCGCGCGCCCCACCATGCCGATCGGCGACAGCACCTCAAACAGCGGTACCGACGTAAGTGCCGCCACCACCAGTACTAACGCCAGCGCCCAGCGATTAAACCTTAAAGGCAATGTTGTCTGACCAGTTCCCAGCCGCTTGCGCAGCCGGTCGGCAAGCTCGGTGAACAGCCCGACGGGGCAGACCCAACCACAGAAGCTGCGGCCACCCAGCAGAAAATAAAAGCCCACCACCGCCAGCGCGCTGACCAGATAGCTCCAGACCAGCACCCGACTGCCGAGCAAAACCTGCAAAAAGGCCAATGGATCAGCCAGCGGCAGCCCCAGCAGATCAGCAGCAGCCAGATTGCCGCTAAAGATCGAAAGCCCGGTCAAAGGTGAGGCCAGCAGAGCGATCATTGCCAACTGAACGCATCGACGGGCTATGGTCCAGGTCTTAAAATTCATAAAAATCTTCCTGTTTCTCAACCCGCTTTTGAACCACGATCACCGATTTTTCCCGCACACAGACCTTTTCGCAGATGCCACAACCAACGCACTTGTCCTTGTGGATCACCGGCTCCATGATGGTATGTTCGCCGGTGCGGACGTTGTGTCGCGGTTCGATGGTAATCGCCTTGTCGATCAACGGACACTGCCGATAGCAAACCTCACAGCGCAGCCCGCGGATCGAGAGGCAGCCCTCTCGATCCACGATCACTGCCGTTCCCATGGTTATCTTTTCAATCTCCTGCAACCCCTTGTCCAGTGCACCGCTGGGACAGGCCTTGACGCAAGGCAGATCGCTACAGAGGTAGCAGGGGGTTTCGCGAGCAATGATGTGCGGTGTACCGATCCCGACACCGGCCTCGCCACCAGCCATGACGATCGACCGATAGGGACAGGCCTGGGCGCACTTGCCGCATTTGACGCAAGCCGCCAAAAACCGTTTTTCATCCAGCGCCCCCGGAGGGCGCAGATAGAAATCACGGGCCTGGGCGGATCGCAGATAGACCGCCGAAACGGCCGCCCCGCCAAGCGCCAGCACCAGGGCGCTCAAGGCGCTACCCTTCAGAAAGAGTCGCCGCGAAATGGCGCTATCGGCTGACGAATCATCCATTGGTCGTTACGCCTTTTCTATCTTCACGGCGCACTTCTTGAAATCCGGCTCCTTTGAGAGCGGATCAAAGGCGTCGATGCACAGTTCGTTAATCAGCTTGGTTTCGTCAAAGAAGGTGGTGAAGACATTGCCCTTCTCCGGCTTGCCACGGCCATTCAGCTCTGCCGGCAGCACGATCGAGCCGCGCCGCGAACTGACCCTGACTTTGTCGCGATTCTTGATCCCCATACGCTTGGCATCGTCGGGATGCATCTCCAGTGTTGCGCCCGGCATGGCCCGCATGAGTTCCGGCACGCGACCGGTCATAGTGGCGGTGTGCCAGTGTTCCAGCAACCGGCCGGTGCAGAACCAGAACGGGTACTCGCGGTCCGGCGCTTCTGCTGCCGGTTCATAGGGACGGAACCAGACGTTGGCCTTGTGGCCTGGCGCCTTGTAAAATTTAAGTCCTTCCCCTTTTTTCACGTACGGGTCATCAAAATCGACATAACGCCAGCGGGTCTCTTTGCCGTCGGCCTTAACCGGCCAGCGCAGACCGCGCACCTTGTGGTAGGTCTCGTAGGGGGCCAGATCCTTGCCGCTGCCGATGGTGAATCGACGGTATTCTTCCCACATCTCCTTGTAAAAATGCTTCTCGCTATACGGGAACAGATGGCCCAGCCCCAGCCGCTTGGCAAACTCGATCAGTTGCCAAGTGTCTTCCCTGGCCTCGCCCGGCGGATTGATCATCTTGAACCAATGCTGGGTGCGACGTTCGGTGTTGCCGAAGACCCCTTCCTTTTCGACCCAGGTGGCCGAAGGCAGGATCACATCGGCCACCTCGGTGGAGCGAGTGGGATAGATATCCGAAACCACAATGAACGCCTTGCGGCCGTTGGCTGCCTTGCGATAACGGTTCAGGTTGGGGATCGACTGGAACGGGTTGGTACACTGGATCCAGAGGCATTTCAGCTCGCCACGATCAAGTGCGCGATACATCTCGATGGTGTGCAGCCCCATTTTGGGAGATATCTTCTTGGGATCGATGCCCCAGATCTCGGCGGTTTTCTTGCGGTGTGCCTCGTTCATCACCACCATGTCAGCCGGCAGACGATGGGCAAAGGTGCCCACTTCACGGGCGGTACCGCAGGCCGACGGTTGTCCGGTCAGCGAAAGCGGGTTTTCGCCCTTTTTGCCAATCTTCCCAGTCAACAGGTGTACGTTGTAGATCAGGTTGTTGACCCAGACACCGCGCACATGCTGGTTGACCCCCATGGTCCAGAGCGAGTTAACCTTACGGTTTTTGTCGCCATAGATATGGGCCAGCTTGACGATAGTCGCAGCCGGGATGCCGGACAGCTTCTCCGCCCATTCCGGCGTCATCGGCTTCATCAGCTCCTTAAACTCCTCAAAACTGAGATTCTTCGGCTCCTCCTTGGGCGCCTCCTTGTCTTTGAGACCATAGGGCTGATTTTCAGTACCCCGCTTAAAGGACACATGCTGCTTGACGAAGGCTTCGTCGTACAGCTTGTCCCGCAGTATGACATGCACAATTGCATTGAGGGCCGCCAAATCACCTTGGGGAACCATCGGTATGTACTCGTCGGCCATTTGGGTGGTGCGGGTCTTGCGGGTTGCAATGTCGATCAGGCGCACCTTGGGGTTTTTCAACTTGTTATCGATCAGGCGGGAGAATAATACCGGGTGGGCCTCGGCCATGTTGGCGCCCCACAGGATATAGGTGTCGCCCAGATCCAGATCGTCGTAACAGCCCATTGGTTCATCGGAGCCGAAGGTGTTCATGTAGGCCACCACTGCCGATGCCATGCAGAGTCGCGCATTGGGCTCGACGTTGTTGGTGCCGATGCCGCCTTTGAAAAGCTTGACAGCGGTATAGCCCTCGAAGACGGTCCACTGGCCGGAGCCGTAGATGCCGACCGAATCAGGGCCATGCGTCGTAATTGCCTCCTGGTACTTACTGGCGATCAGGTTCAGCGCCTCATCCCAGGAGGCCTTGACCATCTTGTTGCCCTTACGGATCAGCGGGTGGGTTAGACGGTCCTTGCCGTAGAGGGCCTTGCCAAGAAAGTAGCCCTTGATACAGTTCAGGCCTTTGTTGACCGGTCCGGCCGGGTCGCCTTTGGTGGCCACGATCTTGCCGTCCTTGACCCCCACCAGCACGCAGCAGCCCACGCCACAGTACCGACAGGGCGCCTTGCCCCACGTGATCCCTTTTTCGTCTGCGGCCTGGGCCGTACGGGGCGCCAGACCCGAAGCTCCGGCTGCTGCAAAGGCGGCGGCTGCCGCACTGGCCTTCAGAAAATCACGTCTCGTCAGTTCCATCTGCGCCTCCTTCTCAGGGTGTATCCTCAAAATTATGGTACGCAATCTGTACGGAAATCACTGCATCCAGACGCTCCAGCTGCGAGGCTATATCAACCTCGGCCTCTACCGATGCCGCATCAACCACAATCACCACCCGTCCCTCGGGTAGCACGCCGTGAACCTCAACACCCGGCACCAACCGCGCCTGCACCGCCACCTTCTGTTCCTGGCCGGGCCTGCATGTGACAACCACTCCAGATATTGGCATTCCTACCTCCTTGGCAGCATAGCTTGAACAAACGTGCTGCTAGCAGACCACTCGTGGCAAACAGCACCGGGCAATACAACACACCTATACAGAAGGCATGCCAATCACCAAACAAACTTGTAACACTATGATTTGTGGTTATTTTAATTCGACAGAGGACAGCACGAGGGGTATATGCGAAGAAAAAAAACGTTACCCAGAGGTAACACATAATCCGGGATGTTACGTTTGGTTAATCTGTTTCAGTTTTTCCCAGAGGGTCTTACGCGAAATATTCAGCAGCTTGGCAGCCTCAGCCTTGCGTCCGTTGGTACGAGCCAGCGCATCCAATATCAGCCGTCGCTCCGAGGCTCCCCTGGCATCAGCCAAACTGTGCCTGAGTTCATCGTGTGGTTGATAATCATCATAAAGTGGCTGCTGCCAGTTAGGCCCACCATCACTGCGGGCCGCCAAAAAACTGTCGGGCAGGTCGGACGGCGCGATGCAATCGCCGGCGCAGAGCGCCACGGCGCGCTCCATGGCGTGCTCAAGTTCACGCACGTTGCCGGGAAAATCATGAGAGAGCAGCGCCAGACGCGTTGATTCGCACAGACCCAGCTGCGGTCTACCCATCCGGTCACAGAACCGTTTGATGAAGTATTCAGCCATTGCCAGGATATCCTCGCGACGTTCCCGCAGAGGGGGGACCGGCAGCGTGATCACATGCAGACGATAATACAGATCCTCCCGAAACAAGCCATCGGCCACCAGTTGCTTCAGGTTGCGGTTGGTGGCGGCAATGATCCGCACATCGACCCGAATATCCTTTTCGCTGCCCAACCGGCTGATGGTCCGCTCCTGCAGAACACGCAGCAGCTTGGCCTGTGCGGTCAACGGCAGGTCACCAATCTCATCTAGGAAGATTGTACTGTGGTCGGCCTGTTCAAACTTACCGCGATGATTGCTGACAGCGCCGGTAAAAGCGCCGCGCTGGTAGCCGAACAGTTCCGATTCCACCAGATGTTCGGGCAGAGCAGCACAGTTGACGGTAATCATCGACCGATCCTTGCGAGCACTGTTACAGTGAATGGCTGCCGCCACCAATTCTTTGCCGGTGCCGCTTTCGCCGGTGATCAGCACTGTCGATTCGAGTCCGGCAACGGCGCCGATAGTCTGGAAAACCGGCAACATTGAGGCGCTAATACTGACAAAACCACTGAAGCTGCAGCAGCTAACCCGTTGCCTGAGTGAGCGGTTCTCGTTCTGCAGTTGCTGGCGCTCGGTGATATCGCGACTGATCAGCAGCGTACCCTGATAGTTGCCGATTTCGTCCTTCACGGGGTAATAGATGTTTTCAAAGTAGCGCCCCTTCACTTCGATGACTCGCTTGGCCTGGGTAATAGTGCCGTCCCGCAGGTGCTGCAGCAACTCGCGGATACGACCTGCCGAGTTTGGTGAGTGAACAGAGATAATGGTGCGTCCGATGAAGTTCTGAGCCTTGATGCCCCTAATCTCCTCAGCACGGCGGTTGATAAAGGTGAGCCGGTCGTCTGCATCAGAAAAAATGATGCCATCAACCACACTCTCAAGAATGTTGCGGTACAGGTCACTGCTTTGTTGCATTGCATCACCCCCGTTACCTTCCGGTAACATTTTTTGCTGGCAATTGCACGCACATTTGTTTACCGCCAGGAACAGGCGGCTCATCTTGACTTTTGCTGACTACACGTATACACGTTACACAATATTTAACGTACAGGAGCTAAACATGCCGTTGATCGATAAACCTGCTCCAGGCTTCGATCTTGAGGGAAGTGACGGCAAACGTCACCGCCTTGAAGACTATGCCGGCAAACGGCTGTTGCTGTTTTTCTATCCCAAAGACAACACCTCCGGCTGAATCAAGGAGGCCAGCGGCTTCCGTGATCTGAAGCCCTTATTTGACAAACATCAGGTTATCATGCTGGGTATCAGCAAAGACTCGCTCAGTTCGCACCAGAAGTTTATCGAAAATCATAATCTGAACATGGTGCTGCTGTCCGATCCTGACGCCGTGATGATGAAGGTCTATAAGGCCTACGGCGAAAAAGTAATGTACGGCAAGACCGTTTCCGGGGTTAACCGTTCCACGGTTTTGATCGCCCCGGACGGCACCCTGAAAAAACATTGGACCAAGGTGGCCAAGGCTGAGCAGCATCCAGCCGAAGTACTGGCCTACATAGAAGAATACTGCACCTAAACAGGAGGAGTTACGTGAGCTTCATATCACTGCAGGAAGTTATTGATTTTGCCATTGAGCGTGAAGAGACCGCCTACCAGCTGTACAAGCGGGCTGCGGAACTGACCGTCAGCCCGGCCAGCCGTAAGATGTTTGAAGAGCTGGCCCAGGAAGAGGCAAGCCATAAGGATGTCTTTTCCAAGGTTGACCCGAACAAGATTGACGAACTGAAGGTCTGCAAACTGCCTGAAGCAACCATTGGCCAATACCTGAAGGATGTGCCGTTTCACCCCCAGATGACCTATCAGGAGATTCTGGCCTACGCCCTCAAGACCGAGGAAAGTGCCTACCAACTGTACAAGGCAGCGGCCGGCATGACCGAGGACCCCAAGCTGCAGAAGACCCTGCTGGCCTTTGCCGAGGTTGAACTGGGGCATCGCCGCAAGATTGAGGCCATGTACGACGAGAAGGTGCTGACCGAAGGCTAAAACCCAGCCCCCCAGCGCCCGTTTTGAACGGCGTCACTTCCCGGTGACGCCGTTTTGTTTTTTGACCACCGTTAAAAAATCATCTTTGACCCTTATTCAAAAGTTTTAATCGCTTTACATATCGGACAACTTCGATATAGTTTATCCAATTACATCAATTAACAATGATGCGACCAAGCGAGGTGACCAGTGTTAAAAAACATGAAGATCAGTCTCAAACTGCTGTTGGTACTGGCCATTCCGATCATCGGCATGATCATCTTCGCCACGGTGAACCTGCTGGACAACCTGCGCACCCTTACCAGCATGCGCACCACCCAATCACTGATCACGGTTTCCATCTCAGGCGGCACGCTGGTCCACGAACTGCAGAAGGAACGGGGACTGACCGCCGGCTTTATCGGATCAAAGGGTGAAAAGTTCAAAGAAGAACTGCACAAACAGCGGCAGACTGTTGATGACACGCTGAAAAGCTTCCAGGCTACGGTCGCCGCCCAAGAAAGCCGAATCAAGGCCCTCAAAACGACGCTGGATGTTGTAACCAACGACCTGCAGCGCATCGCGTCCATCCGTTCGGCAGCGGATACGCTGACCCTGGAACCGAAGGCATCCTTCGGCTACTACACCGGTCTGATCGCCGCCTGCCAAAACGTGGCCTATGCCGTGGTCAGCAATGCCGCTACCCCCGATATCGCCCTCAAGGCCTTCGGCTACACCGCCTTCCAGGCCATGAAAGAATCCACCGGTCAGTTGCGGGCCACAGTGAACGGAGTTCTGACTGCTGATGCCAGCGATACCGAGAGCTACCAACGGGTAGCACGGATCGCAGCCGCTGAAGAACTGCGCCAGAACAACTTCAAGCGGTTTGCCGATCCCCTGCTGGTCAAGGAGTATCAAGAGCATGTGACCACCGCCCCACCGACCAAGCAAAGCGAGGAGATGCTCAAATCCGTGCTGGATAAAGGGATCAGCAACAGTTTCGGCATCGCCCCGGAGCAGTGGTTCAGCACCATCAGCGCCAAGATCAACCTGCTCAAAGAACTGGAGGACAAACTTGCCGCCAACCTGACGCAGCTGGCTGAGCAGAGCGCAAACCAGGCCAAGCGCGGTCTGATCTTCAGCGCCATGCTGACCCTCATCTTCAGCATACTGGCGATCGGCCTCGGCTTCGCCATCATCGCCGGCATCACCACGCCGCTGCAGACACTGGTGACGATGCTGCGTGACATCGCCCAGGGCGAGGGCGACCTGACCCGCCGCCTGGCGGAAGACCGCTGCGATGAGCTGGGCGAGGTGGCCCGCTGGTTCAACCAGTTTGTGGCCAACATCCACGGCATCGTGACCAAGGTCTACGGCACCACCACCCAGGTGGCCACCGCCTCCAGCCAGCTGCACGGCACTGCCGAACAGATCGCCACGGCCGCCGAAGAGGTGGCGGCCCAGTCGACCACTGTGGCCACCGCCAGCGAGGAGATGTCGGCCACCTCCAACGACATCTCCCGCAACTGTACCCTGGCCTCCGACAGCGCCTACCGCGCATCACAGACCGCCAACAGCGGGGCCGAGGTGGTCAGGGAGACCATCTGCGGCATGCAGGCCATTGCCGACAAGGTGCGCGAATCGGCCCACACCGTCGAATCGCTGGGGGCCCGCTCCGACCAGATCGGCGCCATCGTCGGCACCATCGAAGACATCGCCGACCAGACCAACCTGCTGGCCTTAAATGCCGCCATCGAGGCGGCCCGGGCCGGAGAGCAAGGCCGTGGCTTTGCCGTGGTAGCCGATGAGGTGCGCGCCCTGGCTGAGCGCACCACCAGGGCCACCAAAGAGATCGGCGAGATGATCAAGGCCATTCAGGCCGAGACCGGGGGTGCCGTGGCCTCCATGGAGCAAGGGGTGCGCGAGGTGGAAAAGGGGATGGACAGCTCACGCCGCTCGGGCGATGCGCTGCAGCAGATCCTGGAGGCGATCAGCGACGTCAACCTGCAGGTACAGCAGATCGCCACCGCTGCCGAGGAACAGACCGCCGTCACCGGCGAGATCTCCAGCAACATCCATCAGATCACCGATGTGGTGCAGGACACGGCCACAGGCGCCCACCAGACCGCCGATGCCGCCTCAGGGCTCTCCCGCACGGCGCAGGACCTGCAGCAGCTGGTGGGCAGATTCCGCCTGTAACGACCATCTGGCGCAACAAACACAAAAAGGCGGGGGCTCTCTCCCCGCCTTCTTTTTTTGCCTGCCGGCCATCCGTAGCAGCTCAGCCCTTGGGCATGAAGATAAAAAAGGTCAGCGACAGCAGCGCCAGCACCCACATCCCGTTGGAGACCTCCCGCACCCGGCCGGTGCAGAGCTTGATCAGCGGATAGGACAGCAGGCCGGCGGTCATGCCCACCCCGATGTTGTAGGTGAAGATCATCAGCGCAATAGTCAGGAAGGCGGGGATCAGTTCACTGAAGTCATCGAAATCCAGACGGGTGACCGGCTGGATCATCAGGGCGCCGATCGCGATCAGGGCGATGCCGTAGGCGTGGGCAGGCACCATGGTAAACAAGGGCGCAAAGAACAGCGACAGCCCGAACAGACCGCCCACCACCAGGGCGGTGAAGCCGGTACGGCCGCCAGCGGCAATACCGGTGGCCGACTCGATGTAGGCCCCGGTGGTGGTGGTGCCCAACAGCGGCGCAATGGTGGTGGCCACCGCATCGGCCAGCATCGGCCGCTCGATCTCCGGCAGGTTGCCGTCCTTGTCCAGCAGGTCGGCCCGCATCGAAAGCCCCAGCAGGGTGCCGATGGTGTCCAGAAAGGCCATCATGAAGATCACCAGCACCACCGGAAAGATGCCCGGCTGCAGAGTGCCGGCGATATCCAGCTTAAAGAGGATCGGCGCCAGCGACGGCGGCAGGCTGACCAGGCGGTCAGGCAGCGGGGTGATCCCCAGCAGCACCGAGGCCAGGGTGGTGATGCCGATGCCGTACAAAAGCGCCCCGTTGACCTGGCGGGCAAACAGCATCGCTGTCAGCAGAAAACCACCGATCGCCAACAGCACCGTGGGTTGGGCGATGTTGCCCAGCCGAACCGGCGCGCCGGGCACCCCCAGCACCACCAGCCCCACCTCATTCAGACCGATAAAAGTCAGGAACAGACCGATCCCCACCGCAAAACTGGCCTTGAGCGACAACGGGATCGATTCCGCCAGCCAGGAACGCACCTTGAACAGCGTCAACAGCAGAAAGGCCAGACCGGCCCAGAAGACCGCCCCCAAGGCGATCTGCCAGGAATAGCCCATCCCCTTCACCACCACAAAGGCCACAAAGGCGTTCTCGCTCATGTAGGGGGCGATGGCAAAGGGGCGCTTGGCCCAGAAGGCCATCACCAGGCAGCCGATCACCGCCGCCAGGATGGTGGCCGTGACCTGGGCCTCCTTGGGGATGCCGGCCACCGCCAGGATGGCCGGATTGACCACGATGATATAGGCCATGGTCAGGAAGGTGGTGACCCCGGCCAGGGTCTCCTGCCGGTAGGAGGTGCTGTAGCGCTCGAATTCAAAAAAATGTTTCATAGTAACCTTTGGTGAGGAACGCAATAGTTTCACAAGGTCAAGACGCGTTCCTACATCCCCTTCACGGCGTAGATGCCAGCCGCGTTACGCCACATGCCGTCGTAATCCAGCCCATAGCCGAACACAAAGCGGTCCGGTATCTCCAGCCCGGTGAAATCGGCACAATAGCCGGGCAGCACCTTGCGATCATGCAGTTTGTCCACCAGCACGGCGGTTAGCACCTGCCGGGCGCCGCGGGCAAGACACTCGTCCACCAGCGCCTTGAGGGTTACGCCTTCATCCAGGATGTCATCTACCAGCAGCACGGTGCGGCCGGCCATTTCCACCTGGGGCACGGCCTGCCACTCCAGATCGCCGCCGATGGTCTCGCGGCCGTAGCGGGTGGCATGCAGGTAGCCCACCTCCAACGGGAAGGCCAGCCTAGTCAACAATTGGCCGCAGAAGATCAGCCCGCCGTTCATGACGCAGAACACCAGCGGCTTGAGCTTGCCGATCCGCTCCGTAATGTCGGCAGCCATCCTGCTGATGGCTTGATCTACGGCCGCCTGGTCAAGCAGACAATCGGCCTCTTCCAGTACCCGCAACGCCTCGTCACGCTCCATGATACCCCCCCACTACCCGCTCGATACCGCCAGGGTCGCTGGCAGTGATGATACCATTAAATCCGGCCTGCGCCAGCAGCGCCGCTACATCGGCCGCCTGCCCTACCCCCACCTCAAACCACAGCCAGCCACCGGGCTGCAGATGGTCAGCGGCCTGAGCGATGATGACCCGGTAGGCGTCCAGTCCGTCCGGCCCACCATCCAGGGCCAGGTTCGGTTCAAAGTCGCGTACCTCGGGCTGCAGGGTGGCCAGATCGGCGGTGGTGATGTAGGGGGGGTTGGAGACGATCAGCTCAAAACGACGCCCAGCCACTGGCTCGAAAAAGGAACCCTGCAGCAACTCGATCGTCACGCCATGCAGCTCGACATTGCGCTGCGCCACGGCCAGCGCCTCCGCTGAGAGGTCAACGGCGGTTACCGCCGCTGCAGGCAGCCGCTTGGCCAGGGCGATGGCGATGCAGCCGGAGCCGGTGCCGATATCGAGGATGCTACGGGGGTGAGGAGCGTGTTGAAGGGCCTGCTCAAGCAGGGTTTCGGTGTCGTGGCGGGGGATCAGCACGGCCGGAGAGACCTCAAAGGTCAGGCCGTCGAACTCCTGGGAGCCGAGGATATGCTGCAGCGGCTCGCGCTTGCCGCGGCGGACCACCAGGCCACGGTAGGCGGCCAACTCCTCGTCGCTCATCGGCTTGTCGAAGTTGAGGTACAGCCCGACCCGATCCAGGCCGGTGGCCTCGCACAGCAACCACTCCGCCTCGCGGCGGGCGTTTTCGACACCCTTTTCAGCAAGGTAGCCGGTGGTCCAGGTCAGGACCTTGAGGGTGGTCCAGATGTCGGCGTCGGTGGGCATAGGGAGTAGTTACCTGCCAAAGGGATTGGGGAATGACCGTCTGCCTGCCGCCAAGCGAATCGGCAGGTTTCGTTGCTGATCACGGCGCAATGAGCGCCCGCAATCGCGACTGTCTGAGCCTGCAGGGCGAGTTCGAGCGATTGCAGCGAACAAGCCGATGTATCAGCAGAAACTGGCCGTCTGAGCATGAGGCAGACAGACGGCCACAACCACTAGGCGTCTTCAATGCTAAACGAGCCAACGACGAGAGCGCCGTGAGCTGGAAGCGTCACGCCCCCTCGGACTGAGCCTGCAGCGCCTCCATCTGATAGTGGGTGCGCAGGGCGTCGGCGATCTCCTCGATATCGCCGGCCATGATCGAATCCAGCCGGTAGAGGGTCAGGCCAATGCGGTGATCGGTCATCCGCCCCTGGGGGAAGTTGTAGGTGCGGATCCGCTCGGAACGGTCGCCCGAACCTACCTGCTGCTTGCGGTCGGCTGCCATCTTGGCGTTCTGGTCTTGAAGGATGTTATCCAAAATCCGGGTTTTCAAGACCTTCATCGCCTTGGCCCGGTTCTTGATCTGGCTGCGTTCTTCCTGGCAGGCCACCACGGTGCCGGTTGGCAGGTGGGTGATCCGCACCGCGGAGTCGGTGGTGTTGACGTGCTGGCCACCGGCCCCGGAGGAGCGGTAGACGTCGATCTTCAGGTCGGCCGGGTTGATGTCGATATCCACATCCTCGGCCTCGGCCATGATTGCCACAGTGCAGGCCGAGGTGTGAATCCGGCCCTGGGCCTCGGTCTCGGGAACCCGCTGCACGCGGTGGGTGCCGGACTCGTATTTGAGTTTGGCGTAGACGTCCTGACCCTCGATGGAGGCGATGACTTCCTTATACCCCCCCCGTTCCGATTCGGAGGCTGACAGCAGTTCCACCTTCCAGCGGTTCTTCTCGGCAAAGCGGGAGTACATCCGGAACAGGTCACCGGCAAACAGGGCCGACTCGTCACCGCCGGTGCCGGCCCGGATCTCCAGAATCACGTCGCGGGAATCGTTGGGATCCTTGGGCAAGAGCAGGATCTTGATCTCGGCATCGAGGCGCTCCTTCTCCTCGCTCAGGCGGCTGATCTCCTCCTCGGCCATTTCCTTCATCTCGGGGTCGGCCAGCAGCTCCTTGTTTTCGTCCAGCTCTTCCAGCACCTTCTTGTAGCGGCGAAAGGCCTCGATCAAGGGCGCCAGATCGGCATGCTCGCGGGACAGCTTGCGGAACTCGGGCTGGTTGGCGATCACGGTCGGATCGGACAACAGCGATTCCAGCTCTTGAAAACGGATTTCCAAATCTTGTATCTTATCGAACATGCTCTCTATTCCTTACACCACTATGCGGTCATCACTATAGCCACCATTTTCATCCAATGCTTCCTTGACTGAACAAATCGCCACCTCCAGCTGGTCGTCATCCGGCTCGCGGGTGGTCAGGCGTTGCAGGGCCAAACCAGGAGCGATCACCAGCTTGACCAACGGGTGTTGATCGTGCTTGGCGCTCCATTTCAGGAACTCGTAGGAGATGCCGGCGATCAGCGGCAGCAGCACCACCCGTGAGAGTGCCTTCCAGATAAAGGGCCAGGCCTTGGGGATCAGCGAAAAGACGGCGATGCTGACCAGCATCACGATCAGCAGGAAGCTGGTGCCGCAGCGGGGGTGCAGTCGGCTGAAACGCTTGACGTTCTCCAAGGTCAGCTCGACCCCCTCTTCAAAGGCATAGATCGTCTTGTGCTCGGCGCCGTGGTACTGGAAGACCCGCTCGATATCCTTCATCTTGGCGATGGACCAGATATAGAGCAGGAACACCACCACCCGGATCACGCCATCCACCAGGTTGAAGATGATGTTGTTATCACCGATCACCGGCACCAGCAGCTTGGTCAGGTAGAGCGGCAACACGAAGAACAGGGCGATACCGAAACCGAAGGCCACCACCATGGTGCCGGCCAGGGCCCAGGAAGAAAGCTCTTCCTGTTTCGCCTCCCCGCCTTCCTGCTCCTCCTCCACCAGCGCCTCGTTGGCCGAGAAATTGAGGGCCTTGATGCCGATGATCAGCGAGGTGACCAGGGCCACCGCACCGCGCACCAGCGGCAACTTGACGATCGGGAAGCGCTCCGAAAGGGGCGGCGTCTGCTCGCGTTTGATGACGATCTCACCACTGGGGCGACGCACGGCAATGGCCATGGCCCGGGGGGCGCGCATCATCACCCCTTCCAGCACCGCCTGGCCGCCGATATTGATTTTTTCCATTTAGGTCAGACTCCTGAACTGCTTACGTATCTCGGCCGTGCGGCCGCAACAGAACTCACCTTCCGGGCAAGGGCCGGCCACACAACCGGGGCCGGCGTCGCGGAAGATGGTGGGGGCGATCTGCTTGACCAGCTTGAGCATCCCCACCGCCATGGAACGGATCTCCCACTGGGCCCGCTCACAGCAGCGCAAGCGGAAGAAGTGCAGCAGCTCCCGGGCGTTCATGGTCATGATGATCTTGGTCTCGGTGGCATTGGGCAGCAGGTAACGGGCATCTTCGGCCGCAATCCCCATCTCCACCAGTTGCTTGTAGGCCTGGTGCACCACGCCGGTGGTGAACTCGAAGATCCGCTTGGCCTCGTCATTGGCGGCCACGGCTGGCGGCAGCACAGCGGCAAAGCGCTCGGCGTGGGAGACATAACGTTGCGACTGCTGGGAGTAGGAGGCCACCCGGTGCCGCACCAGCTGGTGCGAGGTGACCCGTGAGATCCCCTCGATACCGAAGGTGAAGGAGGCATGCTCCAGTACCGAGTGGTGCCCCAGTGACATGATCTTGTCGATAAAGGCAGCGCAGTCGCCACTATCGATCCTGGCCCGCAGTTCTTCCAGGTCGGCCGGCGAGTAGCAGAGCCGGGCCGCCAGGGCCACGGCACGTTCCGGTTCAGCGGTGTATTGTAACAGTTCGATGTTCATACAATCCCCACATCGTGCCGATTTCAAATCAAGGATGATATCAAGGCGGCGAGGAAGAGGCGACGCAGACGTACCGTGAAGTACGTTGAGGAGCCGATGACGAAGCCAACGAAGAGAGCGCCTTGAGCTGGAATTGGCTTAGATGCAAAAAGGGGGCTGCACCTGTACGGAGCACCCCCCTCGATACCCTACACGTGGACGCTAGGCCTGGCCGTAACGCTTCTTGAACCGCTCGACGCG